>OCJK01000437.1_pt1 | contig 1416 bp, 2 predicted proteins | sample 1480781 | NCBI WGS metagenome assembly OCJK01 (sample SAMN05301484, study PRJEB22388) | human gut metagenome | isolation source: Infant 1 DOL 27 gut | host: Homo sapiens | place: USA: Pittsburgh, Magee-Womens Hospital of UPMC | collected 2013/2014 | reverse complement strand
CTATTTACTTTTAGAGAATCATCTTTTTTATAAAGAAGGTTTTTTATATTAAAAGTTTCTTCTAATTTAACAACATTTTTATATTCTTTTCCATCATGTTTATATTTTTTTATGATTTTTTCTTTACCTATTTTATAACTAATTATTCTTTTTGTACTAACTAAAATATTTTGAAATTCTTCAAGATTTTCTATACTAATTTTTTTTTTACTATCTTTACTTAATAAACTATATGCTGTTTCATAGTCACCAGAGTTCATCTTATCAATATATTTTTTTGCAACTTCACTAGCACTTTCTCTTGGGGAACAGCCTGTCATTAATATCACAATTAATAATGTTAAGAGTAAAGTTATGCTTTTAATAATATTCATAATACAATCACCTATAATTAAATTTTTATTAATTATATTCTAGCATCAAATATTGAATAAGTCATCTTCTTTAAAATACAATAAATAGTATTTTGCTCAAATTTTCAAATGCTTCTCTGTCCATCTCTTCTAAAAACTGAGAGTAGCTATTCATAGTTATTTTTATATCTGCATGACCTAATCTTCCTGAAATAGTTTTTATATTAGTTCCAGGAAGAAACATTAAAGTTGCATTATTATAGAATTTAAACATAATTAAATGTAAAAATTAATTGAAAATATTAATTATATGCTATGATATAATAAAAATATAGAAATTTTGCAGTGAGCGATATTTGTGATAAATTGAGGTTTAGCAGTTGAAATATAAGGTATTGAGAATATATGATAAGTATTATCAATTGCAATATTGCGCGTTCACTGCAATTTTAAGAGCATTGTATATGTGTAAACATTGGAGATGCTAAGTTTATTTTGGAGTTTTATATCAACTATGTGGTATGTAAAGTTACTAAACATCTTATAACTTCTCTGAGAGCCTCTAGGTTTTATATCAACTATGTGGTATGTAAAGAGAGGCAACTAATTGCTTATGAGTCTGCTAGTCTTAAGTTTTATATCAACTATGTGGTATGTAAAATTTTTATTACATTAAAAACAATTCTCCCAAAAACACAAATAATTGTCACAACACACAGTCCTCATATTTTACAAATTGATTCTAAAGAAGAAATGATTGTGTTAGATATGGCTGAAAGTGATAATGTATATAAAAAAGAGTTAAAACTTGGAGAATACGGGGTATTAGGCTGGACCAATGAAGGTTTATATTTACATTAAGAGCACTCTTTTTATAGGAGTGCTTATTTTTTTGAAATTCATTAGCATATAAACTATCAAGAACATTACTCAATATACCTTATTTACTTCACCAATGATTATCTTACATATATTAACAATAAAAAAAGACTCTAAAAAGAGTCTTTCCCGAAAAATCTATATATTATAATATAGTTATATTTTCTGCTTGAGGACCTCTAGC
>OCJK01000361.1_pt1 | contig 3585 bp, 3 predicted proteins | sample 1480781 | NCBI WGS metagenome assembly OCJK01 (sample SAMN05301484, study PRJEB22388) | human gut metagenome | isolation source: Infant 1 DOL 27 gut | host: Homo sapiens | place: USA: Pittsburgh, Magee-Womens Hospital of UPMC | collected 2013/2014 | reverse complement strand
CTCTTCATCAGCGTGAGTTAGATCAGTTGAAAGAGTTGAAAAAAGCGTATTTGCAATTGATGTTTCCAGTAAAAGATGAACGAGTACCGAAATTACGTTTTGCTGATTTTGAAGGAGAATGGGAGCAGTGTAAGTTTTTTGATATGTGGGAAAAGTCCAGCGATAGAAATAAAGAATTAAAATATTCTTCTAAAGATGTTTTATCCGTTGCAAAAATGACAAAAAATCCCGTTGAGCGTAATTCTTCAGATGAATACATGAAAACATATAATATATTACATTATGGTGATATTGCTTTTGAGGGAAATAAGTCAAAAGATTATTCTTTTGGTAGATTTGTTTTGAATAATTTACAAGATGGTATTGTTTCACATGTATTTATTGTGTTTAAGCCTAAAGTAAAAATGGATATAGATTTTATGAAGGTATATATCAATAATGAGTATTTCATGAAACATCATCTAGTAAAAGCTACAACGAAAACATTAATGATGACTACTTTAAATGTTCAAGATATGAATAAGCAGAAATTAAGAATTCCATCATTAAACGAACAAGAGCGAATTGGTAAATTTTTTAAAGAACTTGACCATGCTATCACACTCCACCAAAACAAACTAACCCAACTAAAATCCCTAAAAAAATCCTACCTCCAAAATATGTTCATATAAAACTGAATATTTACACACTTTAACACCTCCGAGATAATAAAAAAGATGATTCGTTCATCAACAATTATCAAGGAGGTTTTATTTTGGTTAAGAGAAAGAGAACAGAGCAGTTATTTCATGAGTATTTTAGTGAATGGGTGGAGCTATATAAGGTAGGGGCGATTCGGGATATTTCGTTGCAAAAATATTATATTGCGGAACAACGGCTTGCTGAGTTGGCACCTGGTTTAAAAGTAAAACATTTGGATCGGCAACGGTATCAGCAGTTATTAAATGACTACGCATTAACCCACGAACGGCAGACAACCATGGATTTTCATCATCAATTAAAAGGAGCAATTTTAGATGCAGTCGATGAAGGACTTATTTCAAAAAATCCAACACGAAAAATTGTCATTAAAGGAAAAGCACCACGTCCTAAAAAATCAAAATTTTTAAATCAATTTGAAGTTCAAGCTCTTTTGAAAGAATTAGAGTTAGGCGAGCAACTAAACTGGGATTGGTTTATTTTATTGGTAGTTAAAACGGGCCTACGCTTTTCCGAAGCATTGGCGCTAACGCCAAAAGATTTTGATTTTTCTAAACAAAAAATAACTATTGAAAAAACATGGAATTATAAGAACCCCACTGGTTTTTTCCAATCAACAAAAAATGAATCTTCTAAACGCAAAGTACAAATTGACTGGCAAACAGCAATGCAATTTTCTCAATTGATAAGAAATATGCCACCAATGGAACCAATTTTTGTGAAAGGACGTGTCTTTAATTCTACGATTAATAGTCGCTTAAAAGTCTTATGTAAACGTGCGCAGATTCCAGTGATTACTGTCCATAGTTTGCGTCATACACATGCCTCGCTGTTATTATTTGCTGGTGTTTCAATTGCCAGCGTGGCGACTCGATTAGGCCATTCTAGTATGACAACTACGCAAGAAACTTATTTGCATATTATTCAGGAATTAGAGAATCAGGATAACGATAAAATTATGCGCCATTTGGCGATGTTGATGTAGAAAGAAGCGCTCCAAATTCCGGAGTGCTTCTTTCGTTATAAGTTAAGTAAAGATTTTGCATTTACACGATCATACAATTCGATTAACAATTCTTTATTGTCTTTCATTTGCGAATAAACAACTTTTAGCCAATCTTTTTGAAATTCATAATCATTAATAATATCTTGAACAAGCTGAGCTTTAAACGCAAAATAAGGCTGAACCGTTCCATATTTTTCTGAAATCAAAGTATGTAGTAAAGTATGTTCCAATAAATTACAATAAACTAAACGGTCAGGTAATTGTTCTTCCCATGGCGCAACTAGAGCATAATCTGTAGTTGATAAATTCGGATAGTTATCCTCTCCAACATGATGAATTTCCGATCCCTCCATTGACCGAGTAATTTTAGGATTTTTAGATTTACAAGTTGGAGTCCTGAAATAAGAACCTGGAACTGAACCATACTTATTATTTAAGTACGTGACAAGTTCAGAATAATTCATTTTCACAAGTTTTTGATATTCTTCTTGCAAGCTGTTTGCCATTGATAGTCATCCTTTCTTTTTCATAATAAAGATACTCCTTCCAATGATATTGTGCAACATTGAACAATCGTTTATGTAAACAATCCCAGTTACTTTTACGTGTAGCAGTAACTGGGACTGAATTAGATGAACATGTTTTGGAGGTAGGATTTTTTAAGAGTCTTTAGTTGGTTGAGTTTGTTTTTGTAGAGAGTGATGGATTGGTCAAGTTTTTTGAAAAAAATTCCTATTTTTTTTTGTTCTTCCGTAGAAGGATACGGGATAGGCATTTCTACAAATATTGAATCTTTAATAGCAAAACGATCTGCACGAGCTCCAGTATCACCATTCAGCTCCATGAAATGATGCCAATAAACGGTATCAAAGTACTTTTCAAGATAATTATTATCAATGCTATGTGTGCGAAAGACGTAATACAATGGCGACATGACGCCGGTACGTCCAAGTTTATTGCGTTTAATTGGACCAACTGGTGCAAAATTTGAAATTCGTGGATTGTAGACGAAATCATCATTCTGAACTACGTAGTAACTATCGAGATTATTTGCATTTGAAATATCTTTATCAAAAAAAAATCGTTGGTTGATAATCCCGTATTCTGCTGAATTTGTCAAGGTTTCGGTAAATTTCCCATGTTTATTCTTTTCTTTAACCTTATCAGAAATATCACTCAACTTACACAGTTCCCAGTATCCCTTAAAACCAGTAAATCGTAACTTTGGAAGTTTATCATTTTTAGTATTTGTTGAAGCAAACATCAGCTGTAAATAAGCCTTTTTTAGCTCTTTTAGCTGATCAAGCTTACGCTGATGAAGAGCGATAGTATCATCGATTTGAGCTAAGAAAGCACCTATTTTATGCTGCTCATCCTTCGAAGACGGATATTGAACATACATCTCCTTAATAGCTGTCCCTGAAGTCAAAGCTCGTGTCGTCATTGAACTTTTTTTCACCATTTCATTTCTAAATGATTCAGTGAAAAACACATAGCGCTTGAATAGGTTATCCATTGGGTCGACGCTACGTGCCCGACCACGCAAGACGAATCCGCTGAATACTGTATCTGTTGGTACACCTAGCATAACTGATGGATAACCTATTTCATTGATAGTTTCAGAAGTTCTGGTGAAGAATATATCCCCTTGTTTTACCTCGAAATTTTTAATCTCTTTTTTGGATAAAGTAACACGACCTTTAAGCATTTCAGGAGTAAGACCTCTGTTATGAAAGACATCAACAAAATTTACAATTGGTACTCCAGAACCGAAAAATTCTTTCTCTTTGTTGAGTCCATTCTTAAAATCGTAAAATTCTTCAACCTTACACAGTTCCCAATCATCATCATAAGTTTTTTAACCAAAATATAGTTATAAA
>OCJK01000327.1_pt1 | contig 5580 bp, 3 predicted proteins | sample 1480781 | NCBI WGS metagenome assembly OCJK01 (sample SAMN05301484, study PRJEB22388) | human gut metagenome | isolation source: Infant 1 DOL 27 gut | host: Homo sapiens | place: USA: Pittsburgh, Magee-Womens Hospital of UPMC | collected 2013/2014 | reverse complement strand
CAACTTTATACAAATTAGCCCTTAATATAATACTACTTATTATAAATTATAGTCGTATTTAATTCTTCCAATCTCTTTGTATTATCCTTAATTAAAGCTCTATTGTTTTCTTCTATTCTCATAGTTTCATCTATACCAGATTTGATAGTATTGTACATTTTTTCCAATGTTTCTATTTGAACAGAACTTGTTCCAGCCATTCTAGCTATTTGTGCACTTTGAGTACTTACATTTTGTGCATTTCTAAGCAATAATTCATTAGTTTTGTCATCAAGTGCTTTTAGAGATTTTGCTTGTAATTCTTGCTTTTTAAGTAATATAGCTTGAGATAAACATTGTTTAAATACTGGTAAAGTTACGACAAATGCACTATTTATTTTTCTAATTAAACCATAATTATTATGTTGCATACCTCTAAGCATAGGTATTGTTTGGATAGCTATATTTTCTGCTATCCTTAAATCATAGACTCTTTGATTTAACATATCATAAACTTTTAATAGTTCTTGATAATTGACAACATCCATTTGGTCTCCACTAGTCTCTGATTTTTGTTTAAAGAAAGGTAGTATTTCATTATCCATTTCTTCTATTGCCATTTCTCCAGCAACAATATATTTTTGAAGTTCATTGTAAAACTCAAAGTTTTCATTTAACATAGCACCTATTTGCTTATTAGAAAGTGCTATATCTCTTTCGTATTGTTCAAGCTCAATTTGAATTTTCTCAACTTCTCCTCCCAATGTTTCATACTTTTGAAACATCATTTCAATGGCATTATTAGCTTTTTTGAAAAGTTTTTGAACGAAATTTGGTTCCTTAGTTTCTTGAAAATCGTCTAAATCAAACTTGTCCATTATTTTAGTTAAATGAACCAGCATTTTAGAATTTTCTTCATTTCTATTTAATTTTATTGTATTTAAAAGGCTATCAGAAACTCTTGCTACTCCTTCAGATGCTTTCCTACCAAACTGTAAAATCGTATCTGGATTTTCTACTTCTATAAGGGATGTCAATGCCTCAACTTCCTTAGACTTTCTCAGTTCATTTTTTTTATTATTTGTATATTCCATTATATCGAAGTTTTCTTCTTGAACTGCTGTAGGCAAATTCTCAGTAACCTCTACAGAGTTCTTATCTTTTGAAAAACTATTTATATTTATCCCCATCTAAAATCGTCTCCTCTTTCCAAAAATTTTTTTAAGTAAAGGTATATCATTTTCAAGCGAATTTAATTTAAGGTCATATACCATTTTATCCAATCTGTGTACATCAATCAATTGGTTATTTATAACATTCTCTATATTGTTTTCTCCTCCTGGACATAATATGATAATATCAAATCCAATCTTACTAAGTAAAAGCATAAGAAAAACTATTTCTTTATCAAATACAATACTCTTGTACATGTATATAATCAATTTTGGGTTTATAAGTGAGTAATCGAAATTGTTCATCATATGAACAAATTTCTTATCCATGTGAAGTACTGTAAATAGACCTTTTATCTTGTCTTCTCCACTTAAACCATTCAAAAACATACTTCCTTCTAACAACTCTTCCACTTTCTCTAAAATCATAATTTGTTGATTCAATGCTAGTGTTGATATGGAATAATCTTTATTATTTAAAACAGAGTTTTTATCTATTGCACCTTTTGAATCCAATAAAAAGGATAAACTAAAAGCTTCTCTTGTAAAAGCTTTTGAAAATCTATCTACATCTCCATTAAATTCAATAAATGTTGAACTTTCCGAATCTCTTAATAAATCTAAAAACTTAATATATTCATTCTTATCGTTATATATTCCATTAATCTTAGAAAGAAAATTTGGAGCTTCTACAATAGCATCATTAAACTTAAATCCTGGTCTTAATTTAAGTGGTTGATTCCAGTATATTGATATTTCATCAACAGTTGAACTTAGAAGTAGATTTTTTATTTTTCTATCTTGGAGTTGCCAAGGTTTTATAAATCCTGCATCATTTAACAATTCCTCACTTATACGCTTTGATGCTTCTGCCCCAACAGTAAAAGCTTTTTTTACAGAACTTTTATCTATTTTTTCCCCTAAAATAACCCTTTCTTCAAAAGAAATTTTTTCTTCTATTATGTTGGCTTCTTCAAACTCTATATTGTATCTTTCTGATTTTAAAATATCTATATTACTCTTTGAATTTGGATTAAGATATAAAACATCAAAACCTGCCAAGTATAATATTAAGAGTAAATAAACTTCATGTTTTTTTATATCTCCATAAAATATTACTTTTGGAGCTTCATTTTTATTTATATCTAAAGCACCGATATAAATTTTTATCCATGCCATTATTTTCACTATAAAATTTTGTTTAACTCTATCATTAGTAAATTCTTTTTCCTCTTCTTTTAACACTCTATCCATTGCTTGCTTTATTTTATAATCAATATCTTCAAATCCCAAAATATTTATATCTACATCTTCCATGCTAGTTCTATATTTTTGAAGTCCACTTTTAAAATAATTTATAATATCAAAATCACTAGGATTTGCTATAACATCAGTAAATAAAGCAATATCTTTTTTGCTATCAATATTTTGTTTTGTCTTAAATATCTCGAGATTGTACAAAACTTCATCTTCTAAACCAATATACGAAATAAAATAACTTAGATATCCCTTTGAAGGAGTGTAATTTCCTCTATCTGATTGGCTGGAGAATATTTTTTCAAATACCTTTGAGTCACCCATAACTATCCTCCCAATTTAAATGTTTATTCAGAACTGACCCAAAATTCATATTTTGAGTCAGTCTGTTTTCTTCTAAAAAATTTGTTTTAAGCAGTCTTTTTTGGTTTTACCAGTCTTATTATACATTTTACAACTTCATTAACCACAATTACACTTGCTGCTACACATAAAACTTTTACCCATGTCATAAAATCCATTGCTACAGAGTTAAAGAAATCTTGGAATAGCTGAGTAAATATTACTTGTGCAATTCCTGTCAACACTATTATTTGTAGTGCTAATTTGTTATGTGTAAAATTAGGGAAGATACTATCTGCATTAAACTCTCTACAGTTAAATGCATTAAACAGTGCACTAAAAGCAAATAACGCAAACATTACTGTTCCCTTATGCGCTTCATCAACTCCTAAGAAATTAAATGTAGATTGTAACATTAGTATTGCTGTTATATAAAATGCATTTAATACTATTGTATACACCATTGACTTAGAAATTATATTGGCTTTTCTATCAACAGGTTTTCTGTTTAACACATGGTCCCTAACTGGCTCTAAACCTAATGCTAGTGCTGGTGGTCCATCCATAATGATGTTTACCCATAATAATTGTATTGTAGTAAATGGCATCTCTTGTCCCATAACTTGAGATATTATAGCCACTAAAAATGCAATTACATTTACAGTTAATTGGAATTGAACGAATCTTTGGAAGTTATCATAAATTCCTCTACCCCATTTAATACCTTTTACAATGGTACTAAAACTATCATCAGTTAAAATTATGTCTGCTGCGTTTTTAGATACCTCTGTACCAGATATACCCATTGCTATACCAACATCTGCTTTTGAAAGTGCTGGAGCATCATTTATACCATCACCTGTTACTGCAACAACATCTCCGCTCTTTTGCAGAGCTGAAACTATTCTCATTTTACTATCTGGTTTACTTCTTGCCACGATTGAAATACTTTGTATCTCTTGTTTTAATTCTTCATCATCTAAAGTATCTATATATGAAGCTTCAACCACTCTCATATTATTTTTTAATAGGCCTAACTCTTCACCTATAGCTCTTGCCGTATTTATATTATCTCCTGTAAGCATTTTTACAGAAACACCAGCTTTATTTGCTGTATTTACAGACTCTATAACATCTTTTCTAAGTGGGTCTCTTATACCAACAAAACCACTAAATACTAAATTATTTTCCATTGCACTTACATTCATAGCATCACTTTCAGCAGTTACTGCTGCTTCTTCTTCAGCTTGTGAGATTTCTTTATATGCAAACCCTAAAGTTCTCATTGATTTTATTTGCAATTTCTTTATTTCTTCTAAAATCTCATGTTTTATATTTTCAGTTAATGGAACTATGTCTTTTCCTCTTTGAATATGTGAACATAATTCAAGTAAGACTTCTGGTGCTCCTTTTGATAATAGTACATGATGATTATCTTGACCTATAACAGAAGTCATTCTCTTTGAATCTGAAGTAAAAGGATTTTGAGCTACTATATTAGAATTTTTTCTAACTTGTCTATAATCTACGTTTTTGTAATATAAAAGCAATGCACATTCAGTAGCACTTCCTAAATACTTAATATCACCATCATTGTGCTCTACATCAGCTGTAGAGTTTATCATACAGTTTTCTTCAAAATAACTATTTATTTCCTCTTCTGAACTTTCAATATATCTACCATCAACATATGCAACTTCTACAGTCATTCTATTTTCAGTTAATGTACCAGTTTTATCTGAACATATTACAGAAACAGAACCTATCGTTTCACAAGCTTCTTTTTTAGTAACCAATGCATTTATTTTAGCCATTTTTTGCATTGTTATTGCAAGTGTCATATTTATCATAGTTGGAAGACCTTCTGGCACTGCTGCAACTATCAACGCAACACATACTGTAAATGCTGTTTTAACTGGGTCTATTGATTCTAAAAACGGTAATATTCCAGACATATCTACATTTAATACATTCTTACTTATCATTTGGAAAACCATAAATATAAATAGTAATCCTGCTACTGCACTAGAAACTTTGGCTATCAAACCACCTAAATTTCCAAGTTTTATCTGAAGTGGAGTTTGCTCATCTGTTTCTGATAAGTTTTGAGCAATTTTACCCATTTCACTATTATCTCCAATTGAAGTTACAACTAGAGCTCCTCTACCATAAGCTACAAGTGTACCACCAAACACCATATTTATCTGTTTTGCAGGTATTGGTTCCTGTACTACTACTGCTCCTTTAGATTCTATCTCTTCCATAGAAACTACTACATCACACTTTTTAGATACGTCATCAGATTCTCCTGTTAACATATCTTCTCTAATTTTAAGGTTTATACTTTCTATAAGTCTACCATCAGCAGGTACCATGTCACCAGTTTCAATATATACTATATCACCTGGTACCAATTCACTCTTAGAAATTTGATGTACTTCCCCATCTCTCAATACTTTTACTTCTATGTTTTCAGTCAACTTAGAAAGAGCTTCTGCTGCTTTCTTAGAACGACCTTCTGTAATCATACCTATTGCTATACCTATTGCTATAGCACCTACAATCCCTATTGCATCATGAGTTTCCCCAATTACTGCACTTACTACTGCTGCAATAATCAAGATAACTATCATTGGTTCACTTAAACTTTCCTTTAAATCATCCCAAAAACTACCCTCTTCTTTTGGAGTAAATTCATTCAAACCATATTTTTCTCTTCTAGTCTTGACTTCTGATTCTGATAAACCTTTTTCAGGATTACCATATAAGTCTTTTCTAACTTCTTCTTTTTCTACATTATACTATTTGATATCATTGTTAAGTTCCCTTT
>OCJK01000298.1_pt1 | contig 8119 bp, 7 predicted proteins | sample 1480781 | NCBI WGS metagenome assembly OCJK01 (sample SAMN05301484, study PRJEB22388) | human gut metagenome | isolation source: Infant 1 DOL 27 gut | host: Homo sapiens | place: USA: Pittsburgh, Magee-Womens Hospital of UPMC | collected 2013/2014 | reverse complement strand
AAAACTATTTTAAGGTCAGTTAGAGACGGTTATGTATTAGGAATATTTCCAGAGGGTACTAGAATAAAAGGAGATTCTTTTGGTAAGGCTAAGGCAGGTCTTTCTGTATTTACAATAAAAAGTAAATCTAAAGTTGTTCCAGTATCAATAATATCTAAATATAAACTTTTTAGTAAAGTAATTGTATATATTGGAGAACCAATATCATTTGAAGAACATTTTAAGGAAAAATTGAGTAATGATGACCATGAAAGGATATCACAAGAGATTTTAGAAGTGATAAAACAAAATTACTTTAAATATTCAAAATAAGGGGGTAAAGTTATGAACATAAAAATAGCAAAAAATGCTGGCTTTTGTTTTGGAGTAAAAAGAGCAATGAAAATGGCATGGGATGAAGTTGAAAAAAATGATTCTGGCATATATGCTTTAGGTCCTCTTATTCATAACAAGCAAGCAGTAGCAAAATATGAAGAAAAAGGTCTTAAGACTGTGAATGAAATTGATACAATACCAAATCATGAAAATATGATAATAAGGTCTCATGGAGTTCCTGAAAATATATATAAGGAAGCCAAAGATAAAAAATTAAAAATTGTGGATACTACATGTCCATTTGTAAAGAAAATACATACAGTAGTAAGTGAATATCATAATAAAGGCTATGAAATAATAGTTATTGGAGATATGAAGCATCCAGAAGTTATAGGTATAAATGGATGGTGTGAAAATTCAGCTATAATAATAAAGACCTTAGAACAAATGGAAAATATGGAATTTGATAACTCCAAAAGATATTGTCTTGTTGCACAGACTACAATAAATCCAGAGTTGTATATAAGTATAGTTAATAAACTATCAGATAAATTAGAAGAAATAGTATTTAATGATACAATTTGTTCAGCTACAAAAACAAGACAAGAATCAGCTAAAGAGTTAGCTAAAGAAGTTGATTGTATGATAGTTATAGGAGGTAAACACAGTTCAAATACTCAAAAGTTAGTAAAGGTTTGTGAAGACTTAGTACCAACTTTTGCAATAGAGACTAAAGATGAATTGGATGTAAATACGCTTAAAAAATATAAAAATTTGGGTATTACAGCAGGGGCATCTACACCTAATTGGATAATAGAAGAAGTTGTAACATTCCTTGAAAATTTATAATTTGATAGGTAATAAAAATAGGTGGACATTGTTATAATTTATCATAATATCCACCTTTGATTTCATATTATATGTGGTAAATAGATAACCTAATATCAAAAAGTGTGTATCTTAAGATGAAAAACTAAGAGTATAAGATGCGCACTTTTTAATATTAGAAATTCAAAAGAAATATTGATATTGATTATCAATAGAAAATAGAATATAATATAATTGTTGCAAAATTAGTCTAGGAGGTAAATTAATGGAAATGTTGATATCCGCTTCTGAAGAGGCGTTTTTACATGTAGGTTCTATGATTGGATTTTTTATTTTGTTATTTGGATATATTAATTATAAAACTAGTGGAAATTTTACTAATATCATATCAAAAAACAGAAAATTTCAACCCTTAATAGGTGCTTTAATTGGAGCTATACCAGGTTGTGGCGGAAGTTTGGCAATAATGCCATTGTATATAAATGGAAAATTAAGCTTTGGAGCAATAATTGCAAGTTTAATAGCTAGTATGGGAGATGCAGCATTTGTACTTATTTCATCAAATATTAAAATGTATTTTTTTGTCACTATAGTTAGTACAATTACAGGAATAATAACTGGACAATTAGTGGATTACTTTAAACTAGAAGAAAAATTAGGGTTAAAAAACCGTAGAAAATCAGATAAATATGATATAAGTAAAAATAACCCTAAAGAAAATAAAGAACAACATAATCATGATGAAATAATTTTAGACACTCTAGCTAAATCTCATGGAAATACAAATAGACTTGCATTTATAATAACACATGGAAAGGGATATAAAATTTATATAGGAATTATAGTAATCGGTTTTATATTTATGTCACTTGCTCACTCTGGACTTAATCTTCCTATAATTGAGAAGTTACATTCATTGGAAGAAGTAATAGCAGTGATTGGAATATTATTTTCAATAATTTATATGTGGTGTTTTAAAAAGGTATTTAAAAATTCTAATCAAAAAGAGGAAGAAAATAAAAAGATTTCTTTGCGAGAAATGCTTATCCATTCTGTTGGAGAAATATCATTTGTAATTACATGGATTTTTATTGCATATCTTATTTACGATTTGATAATATTAATTTTAGGTGGAGATGAATACTTAGTTAAATTAGTATTATCAACAGGTGTAATAAGTGTATTTATAGGTGCAGGTCTTGGACTTATTCCAGGTTGTGGGATACAAATTGTGCTTATGTCATTTTATTTGAAGGGAACTATACCACTTGGTGCAGTGATAGCCAACTCTATTTCTCAAGATGGAGATGCACTTTTCCCACTTTTAGCAATGGATAAAAAATCTTCTTTATGGGCTATGATTATTACTACTATACCAGCAATACTTGTAGGTATGATAGTTTATGCATTTTTAGGTTAAATATAATTATGAATAAAGAAGTATTAAAAAAATAATAAAGCACATAAATTTATTTATAAGAATAGTGAAGATTAAATATAAAAATAAAAAATTCAATATGAATTAAATTATTGCTTAAATATTAATGAGAACATGGGAGATAATATTATTCCTCATGTTCTCTCTATTTAATTAAAGGAATTATGGAACAAATTTCAAGTGATACTTTCTATCAAAACTCATATATAATATATATTAATAAATTAAACTATAATACGTAATACAGTCAGTATATTGATATAAAAAACTTAGGAGGAGTTGTAAAAATGGGTAATTTAAAAAGACAGTGTGATGTTTCAAGTGGAAGAGAAAAAGCTGACATTGTACTAAAAAATGGGACAATCATAAATGTATTTACAGAAGAGTTAATAACAGGAGATGTAGCAATAGTAGGAGACACTATCGTTGGAATTGGCGATTACAAGGGCAATGTAGAAATTGATTAAAAAATAGCTACGCACACTCGTGACTTTAGTCATGAGTTAGTAGCTAAAATAGTCAGCATATAGGGAAACCTATATGTAGAGATAGGATAGAACCTATCCAATACTACTTGAATTGCTGGAAACCCCTAAAGCTAACCAAACTAAAACATAAGGATGAAATAAACCTAAGTGTGAAAGTTACGAAAGTAGAAAAAATTGGTTAGATGGTATAAGGTTAAATCCTAAGTACTTTAAAATGGGCAATCAGCAGGTAAACTCCGAATAGGAGAAACTTCAACGACTATTCCTCTTGAGGGAAGTACACTACAAGCTATTGGTAGTGGAAGTGGGTAGACCTTAACGGATAATGCCGAAGGATAAGATATAGTCTGTGCTTGCATGAAAGTGTAAGAAGTTCATAAGAGAACTGCATAGGTAGTAGCGAACTTATGTGAACGACAACCTCAAAAATGATAAAAGTTAAGACTTACGGTTCTTAAATATGTTATTTAAAATTAAATATAAAACCTTCTAAATAATTGTTTTAAATAATTACATTTGTTAACATTATTATAGGTGATTAATAAATTGTTCACCACAGCATTATATAATATATTAAATATGATAAAATTATTAAAAAGTGTATCAAAAAACAATTAAAGTGAGGTGATAGCAGTGGAAAAAGCTTATAAGTTTAGAATGTATCCAAATAAAAAACAACAAGAGTTAATTAACAAAACTTTTGGATGTTGTAGATTTGTATATAATAAGTATCTTGCTAAAAGAATAGATGTTTATAAAAACGATAAAGAAACTTTTACTTATAAACAGTGTAGTTCTGATTTGACCAATTTAAAAAAAGAATTAAAATGGCTTAAAGAACCTGACAAATTTTCACTACAAAACGCCTTAAAAGATTTAGATAATGCATATAAAAAATTCTTTAAAGAAAAAGCAGGATTTCCTAAATTTAAATCAAAGAAAATTAATAGATTTTCATATAAAACTAACTTTACAAATGGAAACATTATGTATTGTGGTCAACATATAAAACTACCTAAACTTGGTATGGTTAAGATAAGGGATAAACAAGTACCTCAAGGTAGAATACTTAATGCTACTATATCTAAAGAACCAAGTGGTAGATATTATGTATCATTATGCTGTACTGATGTAGATATTGAAGCATTTGAAAATACTAATAATCAGATAGGTTTAGATTTAGGAATTAAAGAATTTTGTATCTCAAGTTGTGGAGAATTTATAGAAAATCCTAAGTATCTTAAGAAGTCATTAAACAAACTTGCTAAATTACAAAGAGAATTATCGAGAAAAACAATCGGTAGTTTAAATAGAAATAAAGCAAGATTAAAAGTTGCAAGACTTCAAGAACATATAGCTAATCAAAGAAATGATTTTCTACAAAAACTATCTACTAAATTAATAAAAGAGAATGATATTATTTGCATAGAAGATTTACAAGTAAAGAATATGATTAGAAATCGTAAACTATCTCGCTTAATTTCTGATGTGTCATGGTCAGAGTTTATTCGTCAATTAGAATACAAGGCTAATTGGCATGGTAGACAAATTGTAAAGGTAGGTAAATTCTTTGCAAGTTCACAAATATGCAATAAATGTGGGTATAAAAACGAGGAAGTGAAGGACTTAAATATAAGAGAATGGATTTGTCCTAGTTGTAATGAAACTCACGATAGAGATATAAATGCAAGTATAAATATATTAAAAGAAGGATTAAGACTAATAACAATTCAAAATAAATAACTTATGTAAGAACCGTAGGAACTACGGGGATAGCCTGTGGAGAATTAGTAAGACATATTTTAGTATGCAAAATTCTATGAAGCAGGAACCCTGTGACTTTAGTCATGGGAGGTTCAGATTGGAAATGTGTTGCCACAAGATTATTATGGATTAATAGTGATTTTAGGTGTTATTCTTGGAGTTATGGGGGCATTTTACAACTGGTTTACTCTATATGTGCAGTCTTTATACAAGAAGATTCCTAAAATTGGTACCTTTGGAAAACTGTTGATTCCATTTATAATGGCTGGTATTCTTGGGATTGTTATGCCTGATGTTCTGGGGAGTGGACACAATTTAGTTGAAGAACTTACAAGTCATGAATATATTTTTGGAATGGTTGTTTTGATTTTTGTTATACGTTTTATATTTTCGGCTGTTAGTTTTGGGTCAGGTGCACCAGGGGGAATATTTTTTCCATTGCTTGTTTTAGGAGCATTTATAGGTGGAATATTTGGTATGGTAGGTGTTAAAGTTTTTGGAATGAATCCCGATTATGTAAATAACTTTGTGCTTTTGGCTATGGCAGGATATTTTACAGCTATTGTGCGTGCCCCTTTGACTGGTATCATATTAATTTTTGAAATGACAGGTTCTGTTAGTCAAATGCTTTCACTATCAGTAATTTCAATTGTGGCATATATTGTGGCTACACTTATGAAGTCTAAACCTATTTATGAAAGTCTTCTTGAGAGGTTACTTGAAAAAAATGGAGAACCTGTACATAAGGAGAGGGGCGAAAAGATACTAGACCAGTTCTCTGTTATGTTTGGCTCTCCTGTTGCGAACAAGGCAATTCAGGATGTACAGTGGCCTGAAAATTGTCTTTTGGTAGCAATTCAAAGAGGTGGAGAAGAAATTATTCCTAGAGGTAAGACAATTCTTAGACCAAGTGATGTAATTGTGACTATGACAGATGAGAGAGATAGTGGTGCTGTGTATGATAAAATGGAAAATTTGTGTAAAGAACATACGGCACATATTTTTTAGGGATAATGATGAATGTTTAATAATGATAGAATATTTAATGAAGATTTGATTAAAAATTGGTAATTTGAAAGAGAGTTAAGGAATTAATATAAGAAAATGAAAATGTGATATCTTAGATGTAAAAGAGTTTGAAGAAAATAATTGTATATATTTGTTAATGAGATTATATGGACTAATGGTATATTTATACTGTGCTAAAAGTTGCACTATTGTATGAGGAATGGGAATAAAGGGTTTGAAAAAATAGGTGGAAGATTTTTCAGATATTCTTATTGGGATATTTTAATTAATATATTTTAATTGCGATATTTTGGGAAGAATAGAATTTATTTATAAATGAAAATAATTAAAAGGGGTTAAGATTAGATGAATACCAGTAAGGGTATTATGAGATAATTAACAGTTAACAGCTAGAGTGGCTATGAATACAGTGTGTATTGCAAGAAAAAGGTACACACTGTTTTTTCGTTCTGTTACGCAATAAAATGCTATTTTTTAGAGTATGAGTATAAAATCCTTACTCATTTGTAATTGTGTCTGAAAAACATCATAGAATCAAGGGATTTTTACCCATAAATACGTAACAAACCATAATGAATTGAGAGCGCAAGTGGTTACCCTTTTGCGCCTTTGACGTCATTTTTTAATTTTGATATTTTTTCGATAAATGAAATTTGTCAATCAACCAAAATCTTAATAGAAGTACATTTTCTGCTATTACAAGAACTTTCTGAAACACTGCATGCAGCAATCCCTAAAGTCATGTTTTCCAATGCTTCAAGAATAATTTTGTCATTGGCTTTTGATAAAGGTTCACATACTTCAATACTCCCATCTGTATTGACTTTTGTGTACATAAAAAAATTAATGGGGTGAATAATTTGATGGGAAGTTCCAAGTGTGCGATTAATATTATCAAAACAGTTTGGATGATTTTCTCCATTGTGATAAAAGAAATCGTACATCTCAGGTCTACAACATGGATGTAGCAAGTCATGTTCCCTTACATCATCATATAAAATTTTAAACATAGGTCTATACTTATTAGAATATATTAAATTCCCAACTTGTAATCTTAATGACTCATTACAATCAATTGTAACACCTGGAGATATAAATTCAGTTGAATCATCTTTCATTTCTGCAAAAAAATCAACGACCTGTCCTCCTTCAATATCCACAATTTTAATTTTCTGCCCTCTAGTTATTTTAATTTTTATACCACTACAAGGATTGATTATATACTCCATATTTAATGTCCTCCATAAATTCCAATTTGTCATTCTGTTCTATGTTCCCATTTTAGCACATACTCTGTTTCTTTTCTATCTGTTTCTTAATGTTGATAACATAGTCTATCATTTTTTAATTCTCATAAAGATGTTGTAGTTTTTTTAAGATTACAGAGTTTTTTTGCTCCTATTTGGTATTTAAGCAATCTTACTGTATTTAGAAGTAAGAAAAAATGTTCTAATATTTAAATAGATACAAAAGTGTAAGAAGGGTAAAAATCTGTTATAATACATTAAAAACTAAATTTAGAAAAATTTACATAATTAGAAAAATGATTTGATAAAAAATAAAGTTAAATATTAACTAAGTAAATTTGAAAAAGAAAAAATATAAAGTACAAATTTAAAGGGAGGTAACTAATGAAAAAGAAGTTGGAAGATATGACTTTAGAGGAGTTATGGAACTTGTTTCCTATATTTTTGACTACTCACAAAGAATGTTGGAAAAATTGGTTTAAAGAAGAACAATATAGACTAACTGGAATATTGCCAATGCAAAAAATTGTTAGAATAAGTCATATTGGAAGTACTTCTGTGAGTACGATTTATGCCAAGCCCATTGTTGACATACTGATTGAGATAATTCCTGATTATAATATGAAAGATATTAAAGATTTGATTGAGTCGAATGGATATATTTGTATGTCTGAGAGCAGTAGTAGGCTTTCACTTAATAAAGGGTATACAGTAGATGGGTTTGAAGAACGAGTTTTTCATTTGCATATAAGGTATGTAGGTGATAATGATGAGTTGTTTTTTAGAGATTACTTAATTGACCACTCAGATGTTGCAAAGGAGTATGAAAAACTTAAGTTGGACCTTTGGAAGAAGTATGAGCATAATCGTGATGCTTATACAGATAGTAAACTAGATTTTGTTAGGGAGTTTACTGAAAAGGCAAAGGTGTTGTATTCTAATAGATATAATTAGAAATAGGTACAATTAGATATTTATCTTATATATCGTATTATATTTTTTAAGAAAGT
>OCJK01000294.1_pt1 | contig 8382 bp, 9 predicted proteins | sample 1480781 | NCBI WGS metagenome assembly OCJK01 (sample SAMN05301484, study PRJEB22388) | human gut metagenome | isolation source: Infant 1 DOL 27 gut | host: Homo sapiens | place: USA: Pittsburgh, Magee-Womens Hospital of UPMC | collected 2013/2014 | reverse complement strand
AGATGGAACCCTAAAATGGCTAAGTATATATTCACAGAGAGAAATGGAATATATATAATCGACTTACAAAAAACAGTTAAAAAAGTTGAAGAAGCTTACAAGTTCACTAAAGAAGTAGCTGAAACAGGAAAGCCAATCTTATTCGTAGGAACTAAAAAACAAGCTCAAGATGCGATAAAAGATGAAGCTGAAAGATGTGGAATGTACTTTGTTAATGAAAGATGGTTAGGTGGAATGTTAACAAACCACAAAACTATAAAAACAAGAATAAATAAATTAAGAGAATTAGAAAAAATGGAAGAAGAAGGCGTATTTAATGTTCTTCCTAAAAAAGAAGTTATAAAATTAAGAGCTGAAAAAGAAAAACTAGAAAAATACTTAGGTGGAATAAAAGACATGCCTGAATTACCAGGTGCAATGTTCGTAGTTGACCCAAGAAAAGAAAACATAGCTATTCAAGAAGCTCATAGATTAGGTATACCAGTAGTTGGTATAGTTGATACTAACTGTGACCCAGAACAATTAGACTTTGCTATACCAGGAAATGATGACGCTATAAGAGCCGTAAAATTAATAACTGGTGCTATGGCAACAGCTGTAATTGAAGGTAGACAAGGTGCTGAGGAAGAAGTAGCTGAAGACCAAGAATAATAATTTGACAATTAAATGGTAAGGGTCGCCCTTACCATTTATAATATGGAATAGAATAAGTAGGAGGAAACTTAAAAAATGGCTAATATAACTGCTCAAATGGTAAAAGAGTTAAGAGAAAGTACAGGCGCAGGAATGATGGACTGCAAGAAAGCTTTACAAGAAGCTGAAGGAAACATGGAAAAAGCAGTAGATTTATTAAGAGAAAAAGGATTATCAAAAGCTGCTAAAAAAGCTGGTAGAGTTGCTGCTGAAGGTCTAGTTGCAATAGAAATGAATGATGATAATACAGTTGCTTCTATGGTAGAAGTTAACTCAGAGACAGATTTCGTTGCTAAAAACGAAGACTTCAAAGTGTTCGTTAAAGATGCTGCTTGTATGGCATTAGCTACTGATAAAGAAGATATAGCTTCTTTATTAGGTGAAACTCATAAAGAGGGAATAACTTTACAAGAAGTTTTAAATAATAGAGTTGCAAAAATAGGTGAGAAATTAGACTTTAGAAGATTTGCTAAAGTTGTAACTAATGGACAAGTTGCTGGATACATTCACGGTGGTGGAAAAATAGGTGTTCTTGTTGAAATGGAAACAGAAGCTAGAGATGCTAAAGTTTTAGAATTAGGTAAAGATGTAGCTATGCAAGTTGCTGCTATGAATCCTAAGTATGTTTCAAGAGATGAAGTAGATGCTGAATACATAGCACATGAAACAGAAGTATTAACTCAACAAGCTTTAAATGAAGGAAAACCAGCTAATATAGTTGAAAAAATGGTTAAAGGAAGATTAGAAAAAGAATTAAAAGAGGTTTGTTTATTAGAGCAAACTTTCGTTAAAAATCCAGATATAACTGTTAAACAATTAGTTGCTGATGTTGCTAAGGCAGTAGGTTCTGATATAAAAGTTGTTAAAGTTGTGAGATTCGAAGTTGGTGAAGGTATACAAAAGAGAGAAGAAAACTTTGCAGAAGAAGTTGCTAAGCAACTTAAGTAATAACCAAAGAGAGAACACGCAGGTGTTCTCTTTTTTAAAAAATAGAAAAAATTGGATATGAAGGATTGAAATAGGAGGTTTCTGATGGATAAACCAATGTACAAAAGGGTATTGTTAAAATTAAGTGGAGAAGCATTAGCAGGAGAAAGAGGTTTTGGTATAAATAATGATGTAGTTAATGATATTGCTATTGCTATAAAAAAAATACAAGAAATAGGTGTTGAAGTAGCTGTAGTAGTAGGTGGAGGAAACTTCTGGAGAGGCAGAACCAGTGAAGGAATGGACAGAACTACTGCTGACTATATAGGAATGTTAGCTACAGTTATGAATGCAATGGCGCTACAGGATGCACTAGAAAATATAGATGTTGCTACAAGAGTTCAAACTGCTATAGACATGAGACAAATTGCAGAACCATATATAAGAAGAAGAGCAGTTAGACACTTAGAAAAGGAAAGAGTTGTTATATTTGGTGCAGGAACAGGAAACCCTTACTTTACAACAGATACAACTGCTGCTTTACGTGCTGCTGAGATGGAAGCAGAAGTTATATTGTTAGCTAAAAATGTTGATGCAGTATATGACAAGGATCCAAAAGTACATGCAGATGCTAAGAAATTTACAGAATTAAGTTACATGGAAGTTATACAGAAAGAATTAAAAGTAATGGATTCTACAGCTACATCTTTATGTATGGATAATAAAATTCCAATAAAGGTATTTGAGCTTACAACAGAGAATATAATAAGAGCAGTAAAAGGCGAAAATATAGGAACTACTGTAAAATAATGAAGAATGAAGGAGGAGTAAAATTATGAAACTGGAAATACATAAGCAATTAGAAGAGAAAATGAATGGGACAATTGATGCTTTAAAGTTTGAATTTGGAACTATAAGAGCAGGAAGAGCTAATGCACAAATGCTAGACAAAATAAGAGTTGATTATTATGGAACTCCAACTCCAATAAATCAAATAGGTGCTATATCTGTACCAGAACCAAGAATATTAATGATATCTCCTTGGGATAAATCTGCTATGCATGAAATAGAAAAAGCGATAGCTAACTCAGACTTAGGATTAAATCCATCAAATGATGGTGAGGTTATAAGACTTTCTGTACCTGCTTTAACAGAAGAAAGAAGAAAAGAATTAGCTAAAAAAGCTAGTAAAGCTGCAGAAGAATTTAAAGTTAGAATAAGAAATGAAAGAAGAGACGCCAATGAGAAGATTAAAAAGATGGAAAAAGGCGGAGAATTAACTGAAGATGAATTAAAAAAAGCACAAGATGAAGTTCAAAAAATGACTGATAAATTTATAAAAGAAATAGATACATTATTATCTAAAAAAGAAAAGGATATAATGGAGGTATAATATTGAAAAAATATTATAACCTTTTAGGTCTTCATGTAGATGAGGTAAAACAATATTTTGATGAGCAAAATATAAATTATACCGTAAAATCTATTGAAGGTAAAAAGGATAAAGAAAAACTTGTAGTTCCTAGAGTTATAAAAATATCTGAGATAGGTGATAGTGTAGAACTGATAATCACATACTTTTCTGACTCCTTAGTTTAAGGAGTCAGAACAATATTGGAGGCAAAATATGAATAACAACATTATATATGATATAGACTTAAATAACATACCTACTCATATTGCTATTATAATGGATGGAAATGGAAGATGGGCAAAAGCTAGATTTCTTCCAAGAACTGCAGGACATAAGGCTGGAGTAGAAACTATAAGAGATATAGTAAAAGAATGCTCAAAATTAGGTGTTAAGCACTTAACATTATATGCATTTTCAACAGAAAACTGGAAAAGACCGAAACTTGAAGTTGACACACTTATGAACTTATTATCTACATACTTAAGAAATGAAATAGCTGAACTTCACCAAAACAATGTAAAAGTAACTGCTATAGGAGATATAAGTGCTTTACCAAAAACTTGTATAAGAGAATTAAACTCAGCTAAGGAACTGACAAAAAACAATACAGGAGTTAACTTAAATTTAGCATTAAACTACGGAAGTAGAGCAGATATAAAAAATGCTCTTATAGATATAGTAAAAAATTGTGAAAGTGGTAAAATAGATATAAACAATATTGATGAAGATATTATAAAAAACTATTTAAGCACAAAGTCTATACCAGATCCAGACTTGGTAATAAGAACAAGTGGTGAACAAAGATTGAGTAACTTTTTACTTTGGGAAGTTGCTTATTCTGAGTTTTACTTTACTGATATACATTGGCCTGATTTTAAAAAAGAAGAACTACAGAAGGCTATATACGTATATCAAAGAAGGGATAGAAGATTTGGAGGACTTAAGTAAGGAGATTATTTTATGCTTACAAGAATTATTGCTTCACTAGCTCTGGTTCCATTATTTCTATTTGTTGTATATGGAGGTATTCCTCTATATATAGCTGAGACAGCAATAGTTTATATTGCATTGCATGAGTTTTATAAGGCATTTAAAATAAAAGATGTACATCCAATATTCATTATAGGATATTTATTTTCTATTTATTTAGCTGTAAAAAATATTTTTAATTTACCATTAGAATATACTTATGCAGTAATTTTTATTTTATTTTTAGCAAGTATAATTTATATGTTGATGGGCAAAAACAATGTTATAGATGTTTCGATTACGTTTTTAGGAGTTTTTTATATAGGAGTATTTTTAGATTTTATAATTATAACTATAAATGGATTTGAAAAAGGTAGTATATATGTATGGCTTATATTTGTGATATCTTTTATGACAGATATATTTGCATATTTTAGTGGTTATTTACTTGGAAAACATAAGCTAATTCCTAAAGTTAGTCCTAAAAAGACTATAGAAGGAGCTATTGGAGGAATAATAGGAAGTACACTTTGTTGTATTTTATTTGGATATTTATTTGGCATTGATTTGCTTCAATTAGCGATAATAGGAAGTATAGGAAGTGTAATAGCTCAATTAGGAGATTTATTTGCATCTTCTATAAAGAGATATGTAGGGATAAAGGATTATGGAAAGATAATACCTGGTCATGGGGGTATATTAGATAGATTTGATAGTGTTATATTAGTTGCACCTTTTGTATATAGTGCGATTAAATTTTTTATTAGATAAAGATTGGTTGGATTTAAAAGAGCAATCTATAATTGCTAGTAATGAAAATAGCTATGTAACTTTTAAATGCAGAGATATTCTGCAGTTATTAGTTACATGGCTATTTTCATTGTTCAAAAATTTAGAAGACCTTGGGGAATTGTATAAGAATAGGTATTACTTTATAATAGTATACTATATTTGTAGTGAGTATATTTTTTATACTATAACTATCATTAAAAAATATTTTTTTGTTTAATAATTTCGATATTTTTAGCTTTATTATATATTTATAATATATATGTATAAATGTAACTAATTTATTATCCATTTATAAATTTTATTTTTAAATATAATTAATAAGAAATAAGTAAATTATTGGTCTTATTGTACAAAAATAGATATAATTTAAGTAATATACCAAAAAAAAGGAATATATTTACATAATATGATAAAATAAATTCAAAGAGTTAAATTGTAGGTAAATAGTATTTTAATTATTTATTAAAATATAGATTATGTATATGCCAAATTTAAAAAGAGACATAAAGACATTATACAAATATATTATTGGGGTGATATTTTATAAGAAAAGAAGTGATGCAGTAAATTAATTGAGTAATTTAAAAATGATTTAATGATAGTGTTGATGAATGTTTAAAAAGAAATTTTAGAAAAACGTATATTGCTGTTTGTGTTGGAGGTGATGAATTTGTATAATTTATAGGGTATAAATGATTAAACTATTTAAGATAAATACATATCACTGTAAAATATTGATAATCATTTTTTATAAGAGATTGATTATTTGCAAATTATATATATTACAAATGAGGTAACAATAATGAAGAAAAAATATGATTTTTTAATTTATTCTGCTATTTGGCTAGTTATTATTATTCTTTTTATATTTTCTCTATATCACAGTATAGAGCATATTAAAATTATAAGTCACACTGGTACTATTCGCAGTGAAACTCAAAAGGTTGTTAAGCAAGAATTGAATAATGAAAGAAATGATGACTTGATAAAACGACTGGATAATATTCTGATAAAGCTAAGAACAGGTAATGGAGAAAATGGATTTCAAAGATGTGATAATAAAGAATTTCAACAAAAACTAAATCAAATGGATTCTATGTGGGAATCTATGAAGAAAGAAATTATAAAAGTTAGAAATGGTGCTTCAGGTGATAAATTATATAAATTGAGTGAAGAGTATTCTGTGTTGTCTAATCAAATTGTTTTTATATCTGAAAAACACTCTAATGCAAAATTGTATTCTTTTGCTACTGCACTATTTATTTATCTTATATTCTCAACAATAAGTCTTTTAATTTGGGAATATTATAATAAAAAAAGGTTTAAAAGAATATTTTATACTGATAATTTAACAAAAATAAAAAATCAGGTTGCATTTGAAAACAGAGCGATTGAAATTTTGCACAATGCATCTAACAAAGAGTATGTACTGCTAAATATTGATATTGACAATTTTAAATATATTAATGATACACATGGATATGAATATGGAGATAAAGTTCTAATAATAGTTGCAGCTGCACTTTCTAAAACTTTTAATATCAAAGAAACTTGTGCAAGAATTGGTTCAGATAATTTTGTAATACTTGCAAAATATAGAGATTCTCTTTTAGAGGATATTCGGGAAATGCTAACTAATGCTATAATCTCTGAATTAGATATGAATGTAACTCAAACTATATCTTATTGTATAGGAGCGTACTTAGTTGAAATTGATAATTTAGGTTATAAATCTATCAATTCTATGATGGATAAGGCAAATATTGCACACAAGGTAAGTAAAACAAGAGGAATTTCCTCCACAGTATGGTATAATGAAAATCTGTTAAAACAGTTACAAATGGAAAATAGTATTTATAATTATATGTATAAAGCGATAGAAAATGAAGAATTTCATATGTATTTGCAACCTAAATTTCAAATATCTTCTTTAAATGTTGTGAGCGCAGAAGCTCTTGTAAGATGGTTTTCTCCAGAACTTGGTTTTTTATCACCAGATGAATTTATTCCATTGTTTGAAAAAAGTGGATTTATTATTGAATTGGACTTTTATATGTTAAAAAAAGCGTGTTCATTTGTAAAAAAAACGTTTATGAAAAAAAATCAATATACATATCCGATTGCAGTTAATTTTTCAAGGGTTACTATTTACCAAAATAGTTTTTATCAAAGGTTTTTAGATACTGTTAAAGAATATGAAATTCCTTTTAAGTATATAGAGATAGAGGTAACTGAAAGTGCTTTTAATGAAATATCTCAACCAGTTATTTCGATTTTAGAGGAGCTTAAAAAGTTAGGATTTTTAATTTCGATGGATGATTTTGGATCAGGATACTCTTCATTAAGTCTTTTATGTTCTCTATCTATTAATGGATTGAAGTTAGATAAAAGCTTACTTAAAGAAACATTTAACCGGGAGAAAGTATATAGTATTATTCAGTGTATTATTGAAATGTCACATCGTATAGGCATGTCTGTTGTATGTGAAGGTATTGAAACTAAAAAAGACTTGGAATTTTTAAATACAGTTAAATGTGATGTAGGACAAGGGTTTTATTTTTCTAAACCGATAGAAGAAAAAGAATTTTTTAACAAATATGTAACTAAAAAATAATATAATTATTTTTATCGTCTATACATTGAGTCATTTTATATCTCGTTAAATGACTCAATGTATTGTTATGTATTTTAAAATATAAATTATTTAAAACGTTTTTTGTACTTATATAGAAATTCTTCTATATTTTTTGATTGTTCTCTTATTTCAACTGCTTCTATATCTAGTAAATAAAGTATAGAATCATTTGTAAGTTCAACATATTCACCATCTTCTGAACCGAGTGCATGTCTCTCAATTTTTAATCCTTTTTCTTCATAATATTTTTTTGTTTCTATATATAGTGATTCTCGCTTTTGTATGTAGTCTTTCACTTCATTATTTGGAAAGTTATATGAATCCACTAATGTTTCGCCATTTATAAAAGTTTTCTCGGTAGCAACTCTTTCATCCCAACAATGGATTTCTTCCCAAGTAAAAAATATCTCAGTTCCATCTGGAATGAATGAAAACCTGGTAATAATATATAAATAATTATTGAAATTTACTTCATAATATTCAGGAATATCTTCAAATTCCATATAGTAATTTGTATAATTAAAATTACTATTATCTTTTTTTACAAAGGGTATTTTTTCAATAAATTTATATATTGATTGTTCATTTTTAAAAATTCCTATATCATAACTTTTTTCAAATTGATTAATTTTTAATAAATACAACATTCTTTCTCCTTTTATTCAAAATATAATTTTTATAAATTTACTAATCTTTAGCTTTTTTAATTATATATTTACATATGTTTATATGATACTATAATAATGTGTTTTAAATAGATATATAATAGTAAATATTTTTTATATAGTTATGTTTTAGTAAAATAATGAGATAAATATATATAAAGTTTAATTTTTGAACTTATGCTTTTGTTTTATTTTAACATATTTATATTTAATAAACTATAATTGAAATCTATTTAGATAAATAATTATTTATCTAAATAGATGAAAATTTTCCAAAATAGATAAAA
>OCJK01000252.1_pt1 | contig 12103 bp, 13 predicted proteins | sample 1480781 | NCBI WGS metagenome assembly OCJK01 (sample SAMN05301484, study PRJEB22388) | human gut metagenome | isolation source: Infant 1 DOL 27 gut | host: Homo sapiens | place: USA: Pittsburgh, Magee-Womens Hospital of UPMC | collected 2013/2014 | reverse complement strand
TGATTTTATACTAGAATATGGAGAGAATGTGGTAGAATCTTGTTTGCATCAAGTGATGGTATTGGTAAGCAGATATAATTAAAGAAATTTTATTTTCTAGAAAACCCTTTTTAGTTTTATCTACGTTTTATAATTCATTAAAGAACTAATTAAAATAAGCTTCATTATATATTTTTCATAAAGTAAACAGTTGAGTTTATCTCATATACTGTTTACCCCAATTACATAATTCTAATAATATAGATTCTAATGATTTACCACGTTTAGTAGACAAATATTCAACTTTTGGAGGAATAGTCGGATAAGAAATCCTCTTAATAAGTCCATCTCTTTCAAGATACTTTAATTCTTGTGACAGTATCTTATGACTTATATGAACAACTTCTTTTTTTAATTGACTGTAACGTATTGGCTCTTGTTTTAAAATATGCCATAAAATAATTGCCCTCCATTTACTTCCTATCACAGTCATGGTAAAACCAATTGAACAATTAAAATCTTTTTGTCTTTCTTCAATATTTGGAAATTCTTCAAAATTATTATCTATATCCATCTCAATCCTCTCTTTCAAAATAGTAAGTATCTAACTAAAAAGTGCATTCTTGTTTAGCGTACTAATTCGTAATATAATCTTGATTGTAGTATAGAGCCTTACATAATACTACTTTTTTAGATGTATATGTTTAAACTTTAATATAGACATATGTTATTTTATTAATTTTATTTAAACAGATAATAATAAATAATAATTTATCTCAAGTTTTCTATGTAGATAAACTAATCTAATGTTTAGAAAGGATTATATAATATGAATAAAAAATTTCGTCTTTATCAAGTTGACTCATTACAAAAGAAAAATTTACAGGTAATCCAGCTGGTGTAATTACAAATGCTGATGGCTTATCTGAATCACAAATGCAAAAAATAGCAAGAGAATTAAATAATTCAGAAACTGCTTTTATTTTCAATAACTTGGCTAAAAATCATCAAGAAAATTATGATGTACATATCAGATTTTTTACACTAACTAATGAGGTTCCTATATGTGGTCATGCTACTATTGCTGCCCATTATGTTAGAGCAGTAGAAAACCAATTCAATAACAAAACAGTATTTCAAAAAACTAGTGCTGGAATATTACCAGTTGATATTATAAAAAAGATAATGATTATGAAATAATTATGACACAAGGAAAAATTGAAGTATCTCCACCGTTACAACAAACCTATCAAAAAAGATTACTTAATGCATTTGGTATTTTAAAGGAAGATATTCGTACAGATTGTCCTATTGCCATATCATCTACAGGACATTCAAAAGTTATGATTGGAATAAAGGAATTATCAACATTAAATAGTTTATCTCCAAATTTATATGAATTATCGAAAATAAGTCAAGAAATAAAATGTAATGGATATTATATTTTTACATTACATAATAAAGAAACTCTACAAGTTCATGGAAGAATGTTTGCTCCTGCAATTGGTATTTCAGAAGACCCTGTTACAGGAAATGCTAATGGACCCTTAGGTGCGTACCTTGTACATTATAAAGTAATACCTACACCCAACACAGAGTTTATATTTGAAGCAGTTCAAGGAGAAACAATAAAACGCAAAGGCAAGATGTTAGTAAAAGTAATTATTTTAGATAATAAACCAGTTGAAGTAAAAATAATTGGAAAAGCTGTAATTGCATTCTCAACAAACATAGAAATCTAATTATAGATTCCTTCTAAGTAAATTTTTGAACTTTTTAATACTAATTTAATAACAAACTAATTTATATACAATCAAATTAATTTTTTTATTATTTGTTAATATATATTTATCATTATATTATATAATAATATAGATAGTTACTATATCTTATAATTAGATAAATCATAATTATATATTATTGTTAAAACTCAATTATATAATTTTTAATAATATTATTTTAGGAGGTAAAAATGATAAACGATATTAAAAATAAATTCAAAAATTACAAACCATATATAAATGGATACAAGAATATGAAGAGAGCATCTGTTTTAATTCCAATAGTAGAAATAAATAACACACACTATATATTATTTGAAGTTCGCTCAAAAAATTTGAAGCATCAACCTAGCGAAATTTCTTTTCCAGGTGGTAAAATAGAATCAGGTGAGACTCCATATGAAGCTGTTATTAGAGAAACTTGTGAGGAACTTGGAACTTTTAGTGACAATATAGAAGTAATATCAAGTCTTGACCTCCTTATAACACCAGTAAAGTTTATCATACATCCATACTTAGGATATATAAAAAATATTAATAATTTAAATATAAACAAGGATGAAGTTGACCATACTTTTTTGGTTCCTATAAAATATCTTTTAGAGAATCCTCCAAATACTTATAGTAATACTGTAAAAGTTTTTCCAGACGAAAATCTACCATATGGTTCAATTCCAAACCAAAAAGATTATAAATTTGAAAGTGGAAGTTATCCTATTCTGTTTTATAAATATAAAGATTATGTAATTTGGGGAATGACAGCAAAAATACTAGAAAACTTTTTAAATTTTTTATCAGAATAACACTCATAATAAATCATCAAAACTTTTACATAAGAAATTTATAAAAGTTTCTAAATTTAACAATTCTAAAATATCAATAACTATATTTTGTAGCACTTTTTTATTTTATTATTGTTTGAATATTTGATGGTTTTCAATGCAATTTCAACATAAATACTATGTATTAGTGTATACTGTTGATGAATTAAAGTATGATAATCTATTTAATAAAGTATGAAGTAAATGATTTTAATGTGCCTTTATGGTAAAATTACTAATAAGTAATAAAATTAATTAAAATATATGGAGGTGCTTATAATGTTTGCTGTAGGATTTGTTGTTATAATTGCACTTGCCTTTTTCATTTTAAGTGTACTATTATTTAATGGAAAAGCCAGTATGCTACTAGCAGGTTATAACTCTATGAGTAAGAAAGAAAAAGCACGATATGATAAAAAAAAATTATGTAGAAGTTCTAGCATTGTTACTTTTATTGTCTCTATAATGCTATTTATTATGGCGTTTTTGGGATATAGAATAGAGAGTGGTCAAATGGACGAAAAAAAAATGGTTCCCTTTTCTATAATATTTATAATAGTCATACTTTCCAGTGTATTTTTTAATATCCTCTACTCTAACAAAAAATGTAAAAAATAAATAGTTGTAAGTTGAGCAGTTAATTATAAAAGATTGACTGCTTTTTCATGTATATTGACTACTCTTATTAAATATTTTAACATTTAAAAATCTATGTAAAAATAATGAATATAGTACAAACTTCTAATAATGATTTTACCTTTGTGGTTACAGTCCACTATATATAATTTAATATGATAACAGGGAATTACTAATGACAACTAGGTAAGCTTTTATAAAATATAATAAAACAAAAATAGATGTACAATGAAATTATATCTTATATCAAATTTATTTTTATTAATAGCAAAAACTTACATTAGCATAACATATGACAAATTCGCTTAAAATAAAAATTTTTAATATAATTTGTTCTATAGTACATCTATTTTGATTAGTTTACATAATTTTATTATTTTGTACAATATTAATTATTTACTAATATCCCATTTAATGAAAAAGTTCTAGGTTCAGTAATTTTTACCATAACTAATTTACCAATTAAATCATCATTTCCACCTTCGAAATTTACGAGTTTATTTTGTCTAGTTCTACCAGCAAACTTATTTTCATTATTTTTACTTCTTCCTTCAACTAGAACTTCAACTATTCTATCTTTATATCCATCATTTATTTCTGCAGAAATCCTATTTACAGCTTCTAACACCCTATTAAATCTATCATGCTTTATATCTTCTGGTATTTGATTTTCCATTTTAGCAGCAGGAGTTCCCTGTCTTTTAGAATAAATAAATGTAAAAGCTGAATCATATCTAACTTTTTCAACCACATCTAAAGTGTCCAATAAATCTTCTTCTGTTTCTCCTGGGAAACCAATCATTAAGTCTGTAGAAAAAGCAATACCTGGAACTTCCTTTTTAGCTTTTTCTATTATTTCTAAATAATATTCCTTTGTATAATGTCTATTCATTTTTTTCAAAAGGCTACTGCTTCCACATTGTATTGGTAGATGTAAAAACTCACACACCTTATCACAATCTCTAATTGCGTATATTACTTCATCAGATATATCTTTTGGATGAGATGTCATAAATCGAACCCTTTCAATTCCTTCTATATCATTCACTTTTCTTAAAAGTTCTGAGAATGAAACTGGATTTTCAAGTGTCTTACCATAAGAATCTACATTTTGTCCAAGTAAAGTGATTTCTTTCGTTCCATTTGCAACAAGCTCTTTTATCTCGTTAATTATATCTTCAGGAGTTCTACTTCTTTCTCTTCCTCTTGTGTATGGGACTATACAATATGTGCAGAAATTATTGCATCCATACATTATATTTACAAATGCTTTTAATTCAAATTTTCTATTACTTCTAAGACCTTCTATTACTTCTCCATCCACATCCCATACATCCACTAACATTTTGTCAGAATTTATTGATTCTGTAAGTAATTGCGGAAATTTATATAGATTATGTGTTCCAAATATAAGGTCTACATGTTTATATTTTTTTCTTAATTCCTCTACAACATGTGGTTGTTGCATCATACATCCACATACAGCTATTTTCATATCTGGATTTTTTCCTTTTAGATGTTTTAATTGTCCTAAGTTACCATACACTTTTAGCTCTGCATTTTCTCTAACTGCACAGGTGTTATATATTATTAAATCACTTTCTTCAACCATCATTGACATTTGGTATCCCATCTCTTCTAACATTGAACATAATTTTTCTGAATCATGTTCATTCATTTGACACCCGAAGGTTTGAGTAAACACGAGTTTTCTCTTTCCAGTTCTGTTGAAGTATTCTTCATTTTGTCTGTGTATTTGTTCTATATATTTATCTTGTTCTTGTATTTTCTCTATAGGTATTGTTACTTGTTTTCTTTTGCTCACGTCTATTCCTCCTAGTTAATTTCTTATATTACACATAACCTTAATTATATCAAATAAGAAAAATCTTTTAAAGATATTATTATTTTTCTAGTTGTGTTTTAATAGTAAATCTAATGATTTATATATACTATATTTCTAAAATATAAAATCATATAATTATTATAATAATAAAAAGATGTTTTAAATTAAAACTTAAAACACCTTTCCTTAAATAAAATATATGATTTACTATTAAATACAATTACATCTATTCATTTTCAATTAAATAACAATCATTTAATATTAAATATTGACCTTCCTCAACCGTTATATATCTTCTTCCTGAAAAAGTATCATTAGTAACTATTCCCTCTGCATTACCTAAGCTATCATTTCTAACTTCATAATATGCATCAGAAGAATTTGACATTATAATATATTCTCCAGCAGGAATTTCTAATCCAATTTTATACATACCATTTCCAAACTTACCATTCTTGGCCTTCTGGGCTTTAGCATACTTTGCTAATGTCATTGTTGAATCCTCAATTTTAATATATTGACCATTCTTTAAGGTGATATATCTAGTCCCACTAAAAATATCATTTGAAAGTATACTATCAGCATTACCTGTACTATCACTTGTAACTTCATAATAAGAAGCATAACTTCCTGAGTTTGAAGTTATTAAGTATTCACCTGCTGATATATCTTTTCCAACCTTATACATTCCATCTTTTATAGTCTTTGTAGTAGGTTTAACATTTTTTACAACCCCAGTATTAATATCTCCAATTCCATTTGTTATATTTAAACACTGTTGTACTATATTTGAATCTATATATCCTATAGAAGTTATCTTCTTAGCATTTTTTAAAATGCTTTTATTGCTACCATCATTAACTAAAACCATTGGACCATGTTTTGATAAAGAAGATCCTACAAGTGCATTTGTTAATTCATAAGCTCCAGCTATATAAAACTCTCTAGCATCCTTATAAAACTTATTTATTATTGCTTTATTAGTTTCAAAACGAGTACTCCCCCCTAGTCTAGTAGATTTAGTATTGTTTACTAAAGTGGTACTCATTGAAGCTGTTCCTCCTATTACATAAGACTTTAAACCACTAGTTGAAAAAGGTATACTTTGTCCATTAGTAAGAATTATTGGTGCTTTATCTCTTGCTGCTACAGATGCAATACTTATAGCATCTGCTTCTCCTTTATATGCATTGGTTAGCATAACAGTATTGACTTTTTTTATTGAATTTATTTCTTTTGCAACATTATAACTTGTTTTTATTCTGTCATTTCCCTTAATTCTTACAACTTTCATTTTCTTAGATTTTAATGAATTTTCGACAGATGTACTAATAGAATATGTTCCTCCAATTATATAAACTTTTGATACATTTTTTAATCTTGCAGATGTCTCAGTTGGTATAGTATTTTTTTCAGTTAATAGTATAGGGGCATTTAAAGCTCCTGCTAGTCCACTTGCACTTAATCCATCTGCAATAGAGTTACTAGTATTAATTAATATAGCAGTTTTATATGCATTTTTATCTGCTATTTTACCTGCTATTTCATACTTATTTTTTCCTTGTATTTTTTCTACAGATGATATTGCATCTACTAATTGAATATTTGCAAATACAAAAGAAATACTTAAAGTCAATGTTAATATTCTTTTATAGAATTTCATAATAAAATTGTCCCCCTCATAATAAATTTTTAATATATAAATACATATTCTTAAATTAGTTATGTACTTAACAAACTTATGTAAAATTGCAAATTATATTAAGTATATTACAAATAAATATTAATACAATTATTCATTTAGCTATAATTGTATTTACATTTATATTAAAAATCAACTAGATTTGTATAAATACTTATAATTATATTTTTATTCTTAATATTTTTTTTATTATGTTATTTTAATAGATTTATTTTTCTTTTTTAAGCATAGAGATGTATTTTTCCATATATTCTATTTCTATTATAGTTTCGCTTATTTAATTCACCCAAAATTTCACTTAATATTAGAATTTTAAATCTTTTACTAAAACAGACTTTTATAGTTCTATTAAAATTTTTTACTAAACTTTATTTTTTACTATGAATTATCTATTTTTTTTGGCTAAATTTAAGCAAGTTTTTCACAAAAAATATATACATTACTATATTTTTAAAACTTTATAAATATATAATTGATTTAATTGGAAATTTTAGTGTATTCAAAAAATGAGAAATCAGAGGAGATTAATATAAAAATTTATCTTGAAAAGTCAATTAAATATATCTTATATTTAATAACTACAAATGAGATACATATAAGAATATTATATAGGTATGATAATTTATCTGTTAAATTAAGTGTAATTGGTACTATATAAATATTTTATTAAAAATAAATATATAATACCAAATCTTTAAACAACATAAGAATAAAATAGTTATAATCTACTTTATTCTTATGTTATTTAGTTATTATAATGCTTTATAAAGTAAAATATTATTTCGTGTTTAAGCTTGATAACTAACTCTTCTTATTGATAGACTAACAATCTTGAATAAAAATATTCCTGCAACTAGATTTATTAAAACAGCTGGTAATACTACTGCTAAGAATAAAGCTGTAAATGAAGCCCCTGGAAGACCAACTATAGCTTGAGCTGCTAATAAAAAGATAGTTCCACTTACAAGAGTTCCTATTGGCATTATTATTGCAACTACTACAGTATCTTGTGTTTTCTTAGCTAATTTTTTTATAAAAGGCATATTATAACTAATATTCATTAATAAAAATACTATATTTGCTGTAAGAGTTTTATCTATTACATTAGGAATTTGACCTCCCGGAAAACTTGATGTAAGTGCTGTAAATATTCCTGTTACTATACCCGCTATCAAACAAGTTTTATAATCATCTCTATTTAAAACCAATATTACAAATAACATTGCTAGTGGTACATCTGGCTTCATTGGTAATCCTATAGCTGGTGTGATTTGATGTATTAATAATCCCATCGCTAAAAGTATTGCATTTAAAGTTAATTTTTTTGTATTTGTTTTCATTTTTTGTACTTCCTCCTATTTTTTTAATTTTCAATTTATTTTTTTGCCAACCTACTATATCATCATCTTTAGCTTTTGAAATTCATAACATCTTTCTCACCACCTTCTATCTTTTAAATTTTCAGTAAAATAAAAAACTCCGTCCTAAACTAATAGGACGGAGATTATCCGCGTTGCCACCTAAATTATATAAAAATTAATATAAAATTCAATTTTCATACATCTCATTATCAGGTACTTACATACCTTATTCGCTATAACGTGCGACTGACGATAAAGTCTACTCTCAAAACTATGATTTCAATTTATTCCTCTAAGGGCCATTCATCAAATTTTTTCTTGCTAAGATTCCACCATCCTCAGCTCTCTATACTGAACCTAAATTTAACTACTCTTCCTTGTCATAGGATTTAATTTATTGTATTGAATTTTGTTGTTAAAATAATAATATTCTTTTTTCTAAAAAATGTCAATACCTTTTTATAAAAAATATATTTTGTAATCTATTTTTTATAAAAAAAGTAAATTATACTATACATTTCTTTTCATATACAAAATTCTATGAATAATTACTTTAATGGTCTAATAGTCTGCTCTTTGGCTCTAATTCTTCTTATATTAATTTTGTGAATAACTGTTGATGTAATTTTATATTTTGATTCATGAGGAATTAAATTCTTCAAAGTTAATTAAGTACATTTATCAATAAATTTACTTAATTAACCATCATTTAATACTCATTCCTGTATTTATATGCCTCCTTTGAAACAGAATATTACTCCATTTTAATTACATCATATTATTAAATAGATACCAATGATTAAAAAAATGATATTCTTTTAATTATTTTTAGTAAAATTTTTTCTTCTTTCTTTTAATAAATATTAGCACTACTAAAACTATAACCAAAAATATGACTATTATGAACAATATTAATTTTGTTAGGATATTATGTCTTCTTGCGTTTTGTCTTTTATATTTATTTATAGTTTGATATCCATACTTTTTAGTTCTTATACTTCGTTTTTTCAACTTTACTTTACTTTTATTATATTTCCTACTTTTATGTCTACTTTTAGATTTAATAGTTTTAAATTTAGTATTATCATATGTATAATTCTCTTTTATTGAAGAAATGTATACACTAGACTCAATAATAGCTTCTGCTTCTACTTGTAATGGATTTATAATGCTGATTATAAGTAGAAAAGATATAGCTATCCCAATCAATTTTTTCTTCTTATTCATATTTTCCCCCTCATAAAAATTTTTAACTAGTTCATTATAATATATATATAACTAAAAATTACAAATTTTTTCAAGTTTCTTATATATCTTATTATCTTTAATATTATTTTTATTATCATAACTTTTACTTTTTTTAAGATTTTTCAAAGTAGTATTAATTTATGATACTTGGTGTATAAAGTATAAGTTAAATCTACTTTCAATTAAATTTACCATTTATAATTACTTTATAATAAAAATAAATTAGTTAATTTATTCTCTTTAGTTCTGTTATAATGTTTCTACAAAAAAGAATCCCATTAATGGGATTCTTTTTTGTGATTTATTAATATATTTAAAGCTTGCTAGTATCGTATTATAAACTTAAATGCTCTTCTATGTATTGATTATATACATATCCAGAATATCGTTTTTCATTTTTATTGATATTAACTCTTGCCCATTTTCCAACGCTATAACATACTTCAACTTTAAAACCATCAGGGATTGTAGTTATAACTTTAGATTCTAATGTTCTATCATTTCTAAGTTCTAAACTTAATCCATTTGTTCTTATATTTCCTATGTAATTCTTTTTTCTATTTTTTATTGTATCATTACTATTGTTTTTAGCATTACTTAATCTTTCTAAATATTTATAAAGTAACCAACCTTTGTCATAATTACTCTCAACTTCTGCCCATATTCCATCTACACACTTTAACTTAACAATTTTACCTTCTGGTATACTTTTTAATTTCAAACTATTTATGTCTGGTTTTTCTCTTAAATTCAATTTAATTTTAGTCTTAAAATTGATGCTAGATTTGCGAAAATTTTTTAACATTAATTCAGATATCATCTTAAGCCCTCCTCTTGCCAAATATTAAGTTATTAAAATATATAACTCTAAAAATACTTTTAACAAAAAGAATTATTATCTTTTTGGCAACTGGCTGACATGACCTTTATTACATAAAGATTTTAGTCCCTATAGTTTTGCGTCATTAGATTTATCTAATATTGCCTATATCTGAATAATAACATAATTTGAACAATTAAAAAATAATATTACCTCAAATTTTATATTATTTAAATATAAATTAAATTTTTAATTAATAATAATCAAAAAATATCTTTATATTTATTCAATTACTGTTCTTTATAGTCAATATAAAAGACAGTAATTTATCTATAGTGTTACTTATATTTTATATATATGGCTATTTTTCAACATTTTACAATATATAACATTTATTTTTTTAACTTTTGTCAGTAAAATGTCAGCAAAACACTTTATCCACAATTTTTATATAAGTTTTCCACAACTTATCACCAATATTATCCACATAAAAAAGGTAGCACTTATATTATTAGCTACCTTTTATTTATTAATCTTTATATTTCCAGCTTTTTATCCAACTTCCTATTTCTATTATTTTTTCTTCAGTTATTTCTTCTCCATCATGTAATTTTGAAATTAATTCTGATAAAGGATTGTTATGTAAACCTCTAAAAACTCTTTTTCCCTCTATTTTGAGATATTCTCTCTCTTTTATTAATACTGTATAGTGTACATGCCTCCCAATTCTCTATGATATTAAAAAACCTTTTTTGGTTAATCTAGCTAAAAGTATAATTGTAGTTGTATGCTTCCAACCATATGTTTTTTCTATTTCATCTGCAACATCTTTTGATATTACAGTTTTATAACCAGTATGCCATATGCATTTCATAATTTTTAATTCTGTATCTGGTAATTTTTTATTTAGCATAATATATTCCTTCTTTCAATTTATGTCACTTCTTCAAATTTATCTAGCTTAAATTATAATAGGAGCTTTTTAGAACAAAAACTATATTTAATTTTTACCAGGTACTCTACGTGTTTAGTCTGTTTTTAAGTGTAAAATAATGTTCATATCTATAAATTTATTTAACTTTCAAACAATCCTGTTGAATAATAACTAATTCTATTGTATTATTTTAGTTGTAGAATAAAACTAAATCGGCAAAACTAGAGAAATTTAGTGACGCAAAGCTATAGGGACTAAGACTTATATAAATATCTTATGAGTTATGTTAGCCAGTTGCCAAAGAGATATTGTTCTTTTTGTTTTTATGAAAGTTTTTTAGGGGGATAATAATTTATATGTTTGGAAATAAAATGGATAAATGTACACATGTATTGACTGCTTATATTAGCAGTTCGTATGATTATTGTAATTTTTTAGATACACAGTTAGATGATTTTATATTAGAGTACGGAGAAAATGTAGTAGAGTCTTGTTTACACCAAGTAATGGTATTGGTAAGTAAGTATAATTAGATAGACATTGATTTCTAGAAAACCCTTTTTAGTTTTATCTACATTTATATTAATATATAGCAATGTAAAACGTTTAAATATATTTTTAATATTAAGAATAATTAAAATGTTAACTAAAAAATATAATTAAGTAGACATTTCTATTAATCTATGATACAATAGTATTTGTGGTAATACACAAGTAAATCAAGTATATCTTGATATAGGTTAATAGGAGTATTTTTAATGAATAATGGAATAGTGAAATGGTTTAATAATGAAAAAGGATTCGGTTTTATATCAATGGAAGGTAGAGATGATGTGTTTGCTCATTTCTCAGCTATACAAACTTCAGGATTTAAATCATTAGAAGAAGGTCAAAAAGTAAGCTTTGATATAGTTAAAGGCGCTAGAGGTCCTCAAGCAGAAAATATAACTATATTATAATATATAGATTTTTCGG
>OCJK01000209.1_pt1 | contig 19250 bp, 20 predicted proteins | sample 1480781 | NCBI WGS metagenome assembly OCJK01 (sample SAMN05301484, study PRJEB22388) | human gut metagenome | isolation source: Infant 1 DOL 27 gut | host: Homo sapiens | place: USA: Pittsburgh, Magee-Womens Hospital of UPMC | collected 2013/2014 | reverse complement strand
TAGCACATAGCAGTATAAAGATAAATGATAGCGTAAAGGAAGTTGTAGATGAAGTAACTAGTTTTTTATTAGAGACCTCAGGGATTGATTTTAAAGAAGATAAAAAGCTTATAGAAAATTTGGAATATCACTTGTATTTTGCACTTAATAGAATGAGATTCAACATAAGGGTAAAAAATCCTCTTTTACAAGAAATAAAGGAAAGATATACATTTCCATATAGCGTTGCAAAGATAGCTGCAATGATAATTGAGGAAAAGTTTGACTTGAAAATATGTGACCACGAAATAGGATATATAGCATTACATTTTGGAAGTTATTTTGAAAAAAATTCAAGAAAAGTTCTAAATGTAAATAGGGTAGCTGTTGTTTGTGGAACAGGTCTTGGGACTGCACAACTTATTAGAATAAAGATAGGAAAAATACTTGGAGAAAGTGTAGAAGTAAATACTTTTTCTGATATAGAAGCTAAAGCTAATTTAGATTTATTAAAGTATTATGATTTAGTATTTACAACAGTAGATTTCAAAACAGACTTAGATGTTCCAATTTTTAGAGTAAATGCGTTATTTAATGAAGAAAGTATAAAGAAAGAGATAGAAAATGCAATACTTTTGAAAAATAGTATAAATCTTAAGTCTATAAAAAAGATTGAAAAAAATATCCCTTTTATAGGTAAATTAATTGAAGAGGATAAGTTCTTTATATTGAATAAGAGTACGTTTATGGAAAATTTAGAAGATATGTTAGAAAAATTAGTTCATAAAGGAATTATTGATATAGAGTTCAAAAAAAAGGTATTAAAAAGAGAAAAGAAATCTTCAACAGCATTAGATAATTATATAGCATTGCCTCACTCAGTTAATACTAATGGGGAAAATCTTTATCTGGCATTTGGAATATTAGAAAAACCAGTGATTTGGGATACAAAGGAAATTAGAATAATAATATTGATGATAATTCCAGATAAGAATGTAGATAGTACAGACCTGATAATAAAAAGTTATGAAGAAGTACTTGAAGTAGGGAGAGATAAAAAGATGGTAGAAGAACTTGCTAAGGTAAAATCATTTGATGAATTTTATAAAATAATTACCAAGAGGAGGTAATAATATGGACCCAGTAATTTTTATTATAGCATCACTTATTACAGTGTATTTATTAAATATTTTTCTTGGATACTTACAGCTTAAAGATTTTAATAAAAATTATATTGAACTAAAAAGAAAAGGAAGAGTGGCAATTGGCAGAAAAAAAGGAAGAATTTCATCGGGTACAATTGTGTTGATACTTATAAATGATGATGGTGTGATTGTCGAGACTAGAAAAATGCAAGGTGTTACAGTATTGGCAAGAGTAAAGTCATTTGAAGGTTTGGTAGGAAAGAGCTTAGAGTATATAGAAAAATCAGATTTAACTGTTTACAATAAACTACTTAAAAAAGCAATACTAGATGCAGTCAAACAGTACATAACATTTGAGAAAAATAAATGTGAAGATACAAATAATCTGAGTACTGATGAAGAGTGTAGGATGGAAGTAGTTTAAAAAAATATATTTATAAGGAGGAGTTAATATGACGCAATTTTTTCAAGTATTAGCAAGTGGTGCAGATAGTTTTATGAATTTATTTAGGGCAGGTGGGCAACAATTTGTAGGTTTTGTAACAGATATAGTACCACTTTTAGTAGCATTATTAGTTACAATGAATGCAATTATCAACTTTATTGGTACAGATAGAGTCGAGAGACTTGCAAAAAAATGTTCTGCAAATATATTTACTAGATATTTGATATTACCAGTCCTTGGTACATTTGTATTTGCAAACCCAATGACACTATCATTAGGAAGATTCTTGCCAGAAAAGTTTAAACCTAGTTACTTTGCAGCAGCAAGCTTTTCATGCCATACAATGAATGGATTATTCCCACATATCAATCCAGGTGAACTATTTATATATCTAGGAATTGCAAATGGTATAACAACTTTGGGATTCTCAACAGCAGATTTAGCAGTTAGATATTTGTTAGTGGGTATAGTTGCAAACTTTATTAAAGGTGTAGTTACTGACTATACAACAAAATTTGTAGAGAAACAACAAGGAATAGCATTAAATTCAGATATAAAGATTGGATAATTACTTTAAGGTATAAATAAATTTTTCAAATAAAAAAATAGTGTATAGAGGAGGATAAATTATATGGCATTTAACAAAGTTAAAATAGTAAAAGGTTCTGGAGGATGGGGTGGACCATTGATAATAGAACCAACAGAAAAGAAGAATAAGGTAGTATATGTGACTGGGGGAGCAAAGCCAGAAACTGCAGTAAAAATAGCTGAACTTACAGGATGTGAGTTAATAGATGGATTTTCACAGGGTGTTAAAGATGATGAAATCGCATGTGTAATAATAAATTGTGGTGGAACATTGAGATGTGGTATATATCCTCAAAAGAAAATACCGACTATAAATATAATGAAAACAGGAAAAAGTGGACCATTAGCAATGTTTATAAAAGAAGATATATATGTTTCAGGGGTAAAACCAACAAATGTAGAGCAGTTATAATTGAGGTAGTAGGAGGGAAGAAATATGGCTTATGATACTAAAAAGAAGATAAGTGAGCAGAGTCAAGGAATTGTTGCAAAAATAGGTATAGCACTAGGAAATGTGACAAGTACTCTTTTTCAAGCTGGTAGGGATACTATAGATACATTAATACATACTATACTGCCTTTTATGGCTTTCGTTGCAGTCCTAATAGGTATAATAAATCAATCAGGTATAGGAAATTGGGTAGCCAATTTACTTACTCCATTAATCGGAAATGTTGGAGGTTTAGTTGTCTTATCAATAATATGTTCATTTCCGTTGTTGTCTCCGTTTCTTGGACCAGGAGCTGTTATAGCTCAGATAGTGGGAGTATTGGTTGGTACAGAAATAGGAAAAGGAAATATTCCACCAAGTTTAGCATTACCAGCATTGTTTGCAATAAACTCACAAGCAGCTTGTGACTTTATACCAGTAGGTCTTGGTCTTGCAGAAGCTGAACCTGATACAGTTCAAGTAGGAGTTCCGTCAGTTTTATATTCTAGATTTTTAACAGGTGCACCAACTGTTCTATTAGCATGGTTAGCAAGCTTTGGGTTATATAAATAGAAGAATACTTTATAAATAATTAGAGAGAGGTTCAGTTGATATGGAATTAATATACAGTACTCAAATAAATAAAATAGGAGATAATGCAAATGAATTTTTACAACATAATATGTTTGTAACTTTCAAAGATAATGCTCCTCAAGAGTTAGAAAATTACTGTTATATACATTCTGAAAATAATTTAGTAAAAGAAATACTTACGGATGATGTGCTATCAATAAATAATGTTGATTACAAAATTACTTCTGTTGGTGAGTTAGTAAACCAAAATCTTTCAGAATTAGGTCATATAACATTTAAGTTTACAGGTGAAAAAGATGGAGCAATTGGAGGAACCTTATATCTTGAAGAAAAAGAAATAGCACCTATTGGCGTAGGTACTATACTAAAAATAATTAGAAAATAAAATTTAAAACGAATCTAATCATATTATAAGTAAATTATAGATAAAAGTCAATTTAACTAATCAAGTTAACTTTTAATGTGATAAAAAAGGGGAAATGAAAATGAGAAAAGTGGCTTTAGTCGTTGGAGGAGGAAGAAGTTTAGGTGAATATTTATCTAAACATTTAGCTAAAGTAGGTTATGATGTTGCTATTGCAGATTTAAATGAAGACAACGCAAAAAAAGTAGCTGAAGAAATAAAAACTGAATTTGGTTGTAAATCTGTAGGATATAGTTGTAATGCCATAGATGAAAGACAGGTTATAAGTACTGTCAAAGCTATTGAAAATGATTTTGATAGAATAGATTTATTAGTGTACAATGCAGGAGTGGCTGTAAGTAAAAAAATAACTGATTTTGGATACAAAGATTTTAAATTTATTGTAGACGTAAATTTAAATGGGTACTTTCTATTTGCAAGAGAAGTATCTAAAGTCATGATAGCAAAAGGTATTGAGGGTAGAATAATACAGATAAATTCAAAATCAGGTAGAGTGGGAAGCAAGCATAATTCAGGATATTCAGCAGGTAAATTTGCTGGAGTAGGACTTACTCAAAGTTTAGCGCTAGATTTGGCAGAACATAAGATAACTGTAAATGCACTGATGCTCGGTAATTTACTTGATTCTGATATGTTTGAAAGTTTAATTCCTCAATATGCAGTAAAATTGGGAATACCTGAATCAGAAGTCAAGCAAGTTTATATAGATAAAGTACCTTTAAAAAGAGGGTGTAGATTTATAGATGTTGCAAATATGCTTACATTTTATGCTTCAAAGGAAGCTGAATACTGCACTGGTCAATCTATAAATATTACTGGTGGACAAGTTATGTAAGGTTTTTATGGAGTGTCTCAAGATGAACTCTTTAGTTCATGAGGCACTTTTTTGTATAAAATTAAATATATTTTCAGCATTTAAACAATGAAAAAGAGGTTTATCTTTATTTTGAGATAGCCTCATTTTTGTAATTAAAAAACATAGTGTTTAAGTAAACATATAAGATTGTTAGTTTTTTAAAAGAGAATTTTTTAATAATATTATATTTATGAAGTATTTTTAAACTTATTTTGATAAAATATAGCTATGTTTTATATACTGTAGTTTTGAACATAGAAAGTTTAATAAATTATAGTATATATGTTAATTTTTAATAAGGTAAGAAAGTAGAAAGAAGGATATTTTATGGATATAATAAAAAAATTAAGTCATGGGTGTACATTAGATTGTCATGACTGTTGTAAATTCAATGTTTATACTAAAGGAAATAATGTAGTAAAAATTGAAGGAGATAAAAATCATCCTTATACAAAAGGTTTTATATGCAAAAAAGGGATGGCCCATTTAGATAGATTAAATCATAAAGATAGAATAAAGACTCCTATGCTTAAAGTTGATGGAGTATGGAAAGAGATTTCTTTTGATAAAGCTATAGAAATAATGGCAGAAAAGCTTACATACTATAAAGAAAAGTATACATCAAAGTCTGTCATGCATTATGACCAATATGGAAGTGGGTCTGTGCTAAAATACATAGGAGATATATTTTTTAATTTTTATGGAGGTGTTAGCAGACATAAAGGTGGTCCCTGTTGGAGTGCAGGGATGCATGCTCAAAAATATGATTTTGGAGTAGCTAAGAGTCATGCTATAGAAGATATGTTAAATAGTAAAAGTATATTTGTGTGGGGAAAAAATCCAGCATATACTACAATTCATACTATGCAAATAATTAAAAAAGCTAAAGAAAAAGGGATAAAGATAGTAGTGATTGACCCCATATATACAAAAACAGCTCAAATAGCAGATAAGTATGTACAAGTAAATCCTGGAACAGATGGAGCTTTAGCTATAGCTATGGCAAAAATTATAGTAGAAGATAAATTATATGATGAAGAATATATAAACTCGTATGTTATTGGTTTTGAAGAATATAAAAAATATTTATCTTCATTGGAATTAAGTTTTTTAATTGATGAATGTGGTGTTAAAGAGAATGATATAGTTAGTGGATTTATATACTAACAAATATTCAAGTATAAATGTTGGATATGGGCTTCAAAAATATAAAAATGGTGGAAACACAATAAGAGCAATAGATGCTTTAGGTGCTATAACTGGTCAAATAGGATTTAGTGGTGGAGGGGTAAACTATGCTAATAAAGTTTATCCGAGTGTTATAAATTCTGACCCTTACAATAGCCAATCATATGGTGAAGATAGGGAGTTTTATGTAAGTAATATCAGTAAATTTATAGAAGAATCTTTAAAAAATACATCAAATAAAGTAAATTATGCATCAGATGAACTTGATATGACATCAAATAAAGTAAATTATGTATCAGATGAACTTGATATAACATCAAATAAAACAGATTATATATCAAATGAATTGTATAATTTATCTAATAAGTCAATCAAAGGTAATATTCCTATAAAGATGGCTGTAATAACTAAAAGTAATATGCTGAATCAACTGCCAGATTTAGTAGAATTGGAGAGGGTGTTTTCAAAAATTGAATTTAAAGTATGTTTTGATATGTTTATAACTGATACAGCTACTTTATGTGACATGTTTATACCGTGTACAAATACACTAGAGAGTGAAGATATAATTTATAGCTCAATGACCAATCCATATATAACCTATAATGAAAGAGCTGTAAAGCCAGCACATAAATTGATGGATGAATATTACTTCTTTATGGAGCTAGCTAAAAAGATGGGATTAAATGATTATCCTTTTGTAGAAAAGAGAACTTATTTAGAAAAAGTGATTGAACCACTTAAGCGTTTTGACAAAAATCTGGATATAGAAAAACTTAAAAACAATTACTTTACTATACATAACCCTGTTGCTTGGGAAGATAAGAAGTTTGAGACTCCATCTGGAAAATACGAGCTTTATTCAGAAAGTATAAAAAACTTGGGAATAAGTCCAACACCTGTATATATAAGCAATAAATATAAAGAAATAGAAGATAAAAATATTTCTTTTAGATTATTAACTAATCATCATGCAGATACTTTATTTAGTCAGCATTTTATGGACAAAAAATCTATAGCTCAAGCATATATAAATCGGAGAATGGCTAAAAAAGTAGGTATTGAGGACAAAGATATTGTGATATTGAGGTCAAAAAAAGCAAAAATAAATGTACAAATAAATATAGATGATGGAGTAGGTAATTATATAGTAAAAATGTATGTTGGTTGGTGGAAGAAACATGGAAATCCTAATAGTTTAACAGACACTGGTATATCAGATTTTGGGGGTCAGGTAACATATAATGAAAGTATGGTAGAAATAATACGACAAAACTAGTTAAATTTCATTGAAGGAATAAAAATATAATTATAGAATTGATTAAAAGTTACTATTTTTACAAAACTATTGAAGGAGGGATTTTTGATGGTAAATTATTCCTTAGAACATAAGAATCTATACATAGAATTTATGTGCTCAGAACTAGACCACCATGTAGCCAATGAAATAAGGGAAGAAATAGATAACTTATTAAGTGTAAATCAAGTAAAAAATGTTGTATTTAATTTTGAAAATATTAATTTTATGGATTCTTCAGGTATAGGCGTCATCATAGGTAGATATAAAAAGATTTCTAATGAAGGGGGACGAGTTTCAGTAATTAATATAAGTTCACGAGTTAAGAAGATTTTTGATTTATCTGGGTTAAATAAAATTATTGGCATTTATGATACGTATGAAGAAGCTCTAAGTTCTTTGTAGGGAGGAGTATGTGATGAATAATATTATGGAAGTTAAATTTTCGGCAATATCTGAAAATGAAAGTTTAGCAAGAGTTATAGTAGCATCCTTTGCAGCTAAGTTAGACCCAACAGTAGATGAGTTAGTAGATATAAAAACTGCTGTCTCTGAGGCTGTTACGAATGCTATAATACATGGATATGAAGAAGACAGTTCTAAGTTTGTTTTCTTAAGATGTGAGATAGAAGGAAATACTATAAAGATTATAGTTGAAGATGAAGGGTATGGAATAGAAAATGTGGAGAAGGCAATGGAACCACTTTATACATCAAAACCAGAACTTGATAGATCAGGAATGGGATTCACAGTAATGAAAAGCTTTATGGACGATGTAGAGGTAAGTTCTGTAAAAGATAATGGGACTAGAATTGAAATGACTAAAAAAATAAATGTGCCTAAATAAAGTCCAAAAGTGAGGTTTTATTATGGAAGTAACTGTTGCCAGAGAAGAAAAAAAACCTCTTCTTAGTCATGAAGAGACTCTAGAACTTATTGAAAAAGTTCAAAATGGAGATGAAGAGGCAAAAGAAATATTAATATCAAGCAATTTAGGTCTAGTTAGGAGCGTTGTATCTAGATTTTTAAATATAGGATATGATAGAGAAGATTTATTTCAGTTAGGTTCTATAGGCTTAATAAAATCAATATATAAATTTGACCCAAAATTTAATGTAAAATTCTCTACTTATGCAGTACCAATGATTTTAGGTGAAATAAAGAGATACTTAAGAGATGATGGTATGATAAAAGTATCAAGGTCGTTAAAGCAAATAGCTATAAAGGCAAAGATGGAAAGTGAAGCTTTAACTAAAAAATTAGGTAGAGAGCCGAGTATAGAAGAATTAGCTAAAGCAATAGATGTAGAAAAAGAAGATTTAGTAATGGCTATGGAAGCTAATTTCAATGTTGAGTATTTGCAAGGAGTTATTCATGAAGAGGAAGGTTCTCCAATATGCCTTATTGATAAAATAAGCATGAAAGGAGAAAGTGAAGAAGAAAAAGTAGTGGATAACATATTGTTAAAAGACATACTTGGAAGACTGGATAAGAGAGAGCGTCAAATAATAGTTCTCAGATACTTTGAAGACATGACTCAAAGTGAAATAGGAGAGATGCTCAATATATCACAAGTTCAAGTATCTAGGATAGAGAAGAAAGTATTGTCTAAGTTAAAAGAATATATATCGTGATAATACTTATGATATGTAGAATAATAAAATATAATAAATATATTACTAAAATAAAATGTAATAACTTTTTATGTTAAGTTTTTAAATTATTAAAAGATATTAAAATAATAAAAAGCATTAAAAAAGTAAAAATATAAAAATAAGGTGTCTTTATGGAAAAATAGATTTTTTCTTTATTAGGCATCTTTTTTATTTTTTGACCAAACTTTAGATAGTCAAAATAAATAATAGGTTTATTTTTTTAAAATTAACAAATAATACTTTAGAGAGGTGTTTAGTATGGATAAAAATTATAAAAAATATGTAGACCAAATAAGCCCAAAACCTACATATTTAAAAAACTATACACTTGCATTTATTGTAGGTGGAATTATTTGTATGATAGGGCAAGCAATAAATGATTTGTATATGAAAGTTGGAGGTCTTGATAAACTAGGTGCTAGTTCTGCAACATCAATAACATTAATATTTATAGGGGCATTTTTAACTGGATTAGGAGTTTACGACCTAATAGGAAAAAGAGCTGGAGCTGGTTCTATAATTCCAATAACAGGTTTTGCTAACTCAATAGTATCTCCAGCAATGGAGTATAAAAGAGAAGGCTATGTATTAGGTGTAGGTGCAAACTTATTTAAAATTGCAGGACCAGTTTTAGTTTATGGGATAGGTTCTTCTATTTTATGTGGAATTATTTATTATATTTTTAAGATGTTTTAGATGATTTTTATTTAATTTAAATTTTATTAATTATGAAGAAGGTATAAAATCTGAAAATAGCTACTAAAGTAACTAATTGAAAAATAATTCTGCAGATTTAATTAATATTTTTAATTAATATTAAAAATTTGAATAGTAAAATGCAAAATTAAAAAGGTGTGAAAATATGAAAAATAAAAGAATTGGAAAAAGAACAGTCAAGTTAGAAAATAAACCAACCATAATATCAACTGGAACTATAGTAGGTCCTAAGGAAGGTGAAGGACCACTAAAGGACTATTTTGATATGATTATGACTGACGATTTATATGGTGAAAAGACTTGGGAATTAGCTGAAAGTAAAATGGTAGAGACTGCATCTCAACAAGCTATCCAAAAGGCAGGTAAAAAATTGTCAGATGTAAATTATATGCTAGGTGGCGATTTAATAAATCAAATAGTTCCAGCATCCTTTGCAGCAAGAGAACTGGCTATTCCATTTTTAGGTATATATGGAGCTTGTTCTACAATGGCAGAAGGTCTTTGTATAGGTTCTATGCTTATAGATGGTGGTTTTGCTGATTTAGTACTGTCAGGTACATCAAGTCACTATTGTACAGCAGAAAGACAATTTAGATTCCCACTTGAACTTGGAAATCAAAAACCAATGACAGCCCAGTGGACAGTTACAGGAGCAGGAAGTGTATTATTAGCTCCTAATGGAGACGGTCCAAAAGTAAAGTATGTTACTGTTGGTAAAGTAATAGATGAGGGTATTGATGATGGTAATAATATGGGACCAGCTATGGCTCCAGCAGCAATAGATACTATCTACTCTTACTTTGAAGATACTAATGATGACCCAAATAGCTTTGATATAATTGCTACTGGAGATTTAGGTACTCTTGGAAAACAGATAGCAGAAGACTTTCTAAAAGAAAAAGGTGTAGATATATCAAAAGTTTATACTGACTGTGGTATAGAGATGTTTAACCTTAAAGAACAAGATGTCCACTGTGGTGGAAGTGGATGTGGGTGTTCAGCTACAGTGTTTGCAGGATATATATATGATAAGTTGAGAAAAAAAGAATTTAACAAAGTAATGCTTGTATCAACAGGAGCACTACTTTCACCGACAAGTACACTACAAAAGCAGACAATACCATGTGTTGCACATGCAGTAGTAATAGTAAATGAGTAGGAAGTGATATAATATGTTAATGGACTATGTAAGAGTATTTATTGTAGGTGGAATTATATGTTTAATAGCCCAAGTAATGATGGATTATTTCAAAATGCAAACTCCATATGTTATGGTAACGTATGTAACAACTGGTGTAGTTTTAACTTTTCTAGGACTTTATGAGCCATTAGTTAAGTTTGCAGCAGCAGGTGCAACAGTTCCTATAATAGGATTTGGATATTCACTTGCTACAGGAGTAATAAAATCAATTCAAAGTGATGGTTTTTTAGGTATTTTTTTAGGAGGTACAACTGCTACAGCTGGTGGAATAGCAGCAGCTATATTCTTTGGATATATTATGTCAGTAGTATTTACTCCAAAAGCAAAACCATAAATCTTTATTAAAAGAATAATAAGTTTTTGAAATAATAACTTTTTATAAAGCAGGTGGATATCTTTTAGATTCCACCTGTTTTTTATATAAAGAAGCGTTTACATAATTGAAGTTGACAATTATTTACAACATAGTGTAGTATTATATTATCAAAATAAAATGAAGTGAAGTAGGGGATAAAGATGGTAACTATTAAAGATATTGCAAGGAATCTAGGTATCAGTTATTCAACTGTTTCTAGGTGCTTAAACAATAATCCTAATGTATCTGAAAAAACAAAAAAGAAAGTGGTAGAAGAGGCAAATAGACTAGGGTTCCATTTTAATGTAAATGCAAGAAATTTAGCAAAAAAAGAAACTAACAGGATAGGGGTAATCTTTTCAAATAATTTTAATCATCAAGATACTAGAAAGTTTTTTAGTGATATAATGGATAGTTCTATAAATTCTATTGAGACTAATAAATACGATTTTATAATACAGCCTAATAATAACATTAGTGGTGATAGTAATGTATATAAAATGGTAAATGGACAAATGGTTGACGGATTAGTAATTGTGTCTCAATCAATAAAAAAAGAAGAGTATGATTTTTTAAAAGACAATAATTTTCCACATGTATTTATATATTTTAAACCATCTTTTATAGGAGAAGTAGATAATTTCTTTTGGGACGATAACGTGTATGGAGGTTATATAGCTACCAAGCATTTAATTGACCATGGTCATAAAGATATAATAACAGTAACTTCAGATGATAAGAGTTCAAAAATGCATGAAGATAGAACCAAGGGATATTTGAATGCTATGGAAGAAGCAAATTTAAAGACAGAAGTCATTAAATCTAAAATGGATTTTGAATCTCAAGTTGAATTTTTAGAAAAATACATTGATAAAATAAAAAAAGCTTCAGCTATATTTGTACAACAAGATGTACCAGCGATTTCTATAATACAAGAGTTAAAAACTACTTATGGTATAAATGTACCAGAAGATATTTCCATAATAGGGTATAATAATATTGAATTAATATCATATTTTAGGTCGCATTTATCAACAATAGATGACCCAAGAGAGCAAGTTATAAAAAATGGAGTAGATAGTTTAGTAAATATAATAAATAAAAAGAGTACAGAACACATTCCGAGAAAATTATATCCAAGGTTAATAATACGAAATAGCGTTAAAAGAATAAAGTAGTAAGCTTTTAAGTATCAAACGTTTATTAAAAATATTATAGATTATGTGAAGTTTTTTAACAAATAATATAAATAAAAATTAAAAGGAGTAGGTGTATATAAGTACATTGTACTCCTTTATTTATTGAGATAGTTTTTATAATATGAATGAATAATTTTATTCAATTATTTGAAAATCCGTTATTTTAACAATATAAATTAATAAATTATTTGTATTTTATATCATGAATCTATAATATTTTTTTGATTCATAACTAAAAGTATATAAAAATGATGAATAAATATATATTATACATTATCAATGATAGGTTATATAATAAAATCACTAACAATTATATTATAAGAAAATTATAAAAATTACAAGGAGGTATAGAAATGAAAGAAAAAGCAGGGATTAGAAATGCCATAATAGCAGCCTTTATAATCACAATATTGGCAGAATTAATTGGACCTATTTCATTTAAAGTTATGGGAATTAATGTAACTTTACTTAGTATACTATGGGCTATATTCATAGGAATGGCTGTTTCTCCTCATTTATTAGGGAGAGTTATACCAGCCTTAAAAAAGTTTATAGGGGATAATGAAATAAATGTATCTCCATATTTATTATCTTTGACACTATATCCATTAGGGATAATGTTTGGAATTAATGCAGGACCTAAAGTTGGTATATTACTTCAAGCAGGACCAGCACTTTTATTACAAGAATTTGGTCATATGGGTACAATGTTGATAGCATTGCCTGTTGGAGTAGCATTAGGTCTTGGAAGAAGTGCATTAGGTGGTACTTTTTCATTATGTCGTGACACAGCACTAGGAATTATTGGAGATAAGTATGGATTAAACTCACCAGAAGGTATAGGAACACTAGGAACTTACATAAGTGGTAGTATATTTGGAACATTATTATTTTCATTTTTAGCACCAGTGGGTGTACTTTTAGGATTTCATCCATATGCTTTAGCAATGGCATCAGGAATGGGTAGTGGTTCAATGATGGGAGCTGCAACAGCATCATTAATGAATACGGTTCCACAAATGTCAGAGCAGATTTTAGCATATTCAGCTACTAGTGGATTGATTACAGCTGTTACTGGAATATATATAGAATTATTCTTATCTTTACCAGTAGCCAACTACTATTATAGCAAAGTAGCTCCAGTTATTGAAAGATTTAGAGGAAGAAAAACAAGAAGAACAAGTAATAAATTGTAAAGGAGGATATATATATGGAAAAAACTTTTAAGACTATTATGGAGCAGATAAAAATAGTATTGTTTATATATATTATTATTTGCTTTGGACAAATGATAGCACTTAAGACTCAGGCTCAAGATTTGTTGATTGGAAGTGTATCTGGATTTTTGTTGGTGATAATTGCTATTATAATAAAGAATTTTGTTAAAAAACCTAATTTACCAGGTTTTGCATGGGCTACATTAGTTGCATTCGTTTTATCGCTTCCAATATCTCCAGTGGGGGATATCATAGCAACAAATGTAGGGAAAATCAATTTTATGTCTACAGTAACACCATTATTAGCTTTTGCAGGAATCTCTGTAGGTAACCAATTAGATATATTAAAGACTTTGAGTTGGAAGTTAGTAGTTATATCATTTATAGTTATGACATCTACTTACTTTGGTTCTGCTTTTATATCTCAAACAGTTTTAAGATTAAATGGAATGCTTTAAGGAGGTAGTAAATATGAATGAATTAAAAGCAAAAATTAAAGAGGAAATAAAGTTATTATCTGAAGAGAAAAAGACATCATTTGAAAAAGTTTCTGACTATTTATTTTCAAATCCAGAATTAGCATTTGAGGAGTATAAGTCACAAAAAGCATTATGTGATTTGTTAGAAGAAAATGAATTTAATGTAACTAAAGGTGTAGGAGGATTAGAAACATCTTTTGAAGCTGTGTATTCAAATGGAACTAATGGGAAAGCAGTTGCTTTTTTAGCTGAATATGATGCACTTCCAGGAATGGGACATGCATGTGGGCACAATATCATAGGGACAAGTTCTGTTGGTGCAGGTATCATATTAAAAGAAATCATGAAAAAACATAATATAGAAGGGACTGTAAAGGTTTTTGGAACACCTGCAGAAGAAAGAGTAGGTGGAAAAATAACTATGATTAAAGAAGGTGTATTTAATAATGTAGATGCTGCATTAATTTTACATCCAAGTGATGCTTCAATGCCTGATGATATATCATTTGCTCAAGTTAATTTAAAATTTGATTTTACTGGTAAGGCATCACATGCTGCTGCTTTTCCTTGGGAAGGGAAAAGTGCCTTAAGTGGAGTAATAGCACTATTTAACAGTGTAAATAGCATGAGATTACATCTTAAAGATTATGCAAGAGTACATGGAATTATAACTGATGGAGGTAGCATACATAATATAATTCCTGAAAAATCTACAGCTATATTTAATGTAAGAGCTTTAAGCATAGAATATTTAAATGAGATTTGTGAAATGCTTAAAAATTGTGCTAAAGGAGCTGCAATTTCTACTGGAACTAATGTAGAAATAGTTCAATTAGATGAAATATACAAAGAGATTAAGAATGATTCTGAATTAGTGAATATAGTTAGACAAAATTTTGAAGTTTTGGGTGAAGACTATGTTGAAAGAGATTTAAGTCAAGGTATAGGTTCAACTGATACAGGAAATTTAACTCATGAGATACCTGCAATACAAGCATATATAAAATTAAAAGAAAATACTGCAACTCATACAGATGAATTTGCTGTTGCAGCTGGTGGTGAAGAAGGCAGAGTAGCACTTATAAAAGCAATTAAGGTGTTAGCAATGTGTGGAGTAGATATTTTGTATAGTAAATAATATATAATTTTAAAATATATTAAGAAAGGAAATCGGATTAGACATGATATTAAAACAAGTAATAGAGGTTTATGACATTTTAGATAAAGCAAATGCTAATGGGGAAGAAGTAAAAACTTACTTACAAGGTTATGGTGAAGTAGATGTAACTGTAAAAGAATTGTCTTCAAGTAAAGGTTCAACAGATTTAGTAAAGCTTACAATTCCTGGAAAAAATGGAAAATTAAAAGGTGGAGATGCTCCTACTCTTGGTATTTTAGGTAGACTAGGAGGGATTGGAGCAAGACCAGAAGTTATAGGTTTTGTTTCAGATGGTGATGGAGCATTGGTAGCAATTGCAGTGGCTGCTAAACTTTTGGATATGCAACGAAAAGGGGATATATTAGATGGTGATGTTGTAATTTCAACTCATATTTGCCCAGATGCTCCAACTAAAGAACACTATCCTACTCCTTTTATGGATTCTCCAATTGATATGATGACTATGAATGAAAATGAAGTTGATAGTAGTTGTGATGCAATACTTTCTATAGATACTACTAAAGGAAATAGAGTAATCAATACTAGAGGATTTGCAATATCGCCAACTGTTAAAGAAGGCTACATATTAAAAACTAGTGATAACCTTTTAGATATTATGCAGACTGTAACAGGGAAATCTCCATTTGTATTCCCTTTGTCTATTCAAGATATAACACCATATGGAAATAATCTGTATCACTTAAATAGTATTTTACAACCAGCAGTAGCTACAGATGCACCAATAGTAGGAGTAGCAATTACAACAGAGATGCCTGTTGCTGGATGTGCTACAGGTGCAACTAATTTTAGTGATTTAGATTCAGCTGGGAGATTTGCAATTGAAGTTGCCAAGCTATTTGGTAGAAATAAGTGTGATTTCTATGATAAAGAAGAGTGGGAAATGCTTATTAAGAGATATGGCAAATTAAATAGATTTCAAACATTTGGTATACAGTAATTAGAAAAATATTAAGTTTATATAATTTGTGATATAACTATTTAAGAATATATAAACAATTAGGAATAAAAGTAAGAATAAAGCACTTAGTTAAAAACTTTAAAAATAAAATATTTATTTGTTTATATAAAAAAGGAGGATTCTGGTTATTGGGATTCTCTTTTTTATGAATACAAATAATATATTGTAATTATAAAAAAAGGAGCGTTTCAAAGTGATTTTTTTAATCACCTTGAGACAACTCCTTATATTTTTATTTAAATTCTATTTTTTATTAAGTTGCTGGAGTTCCACCACCATCAGGAGGAGTAGTAGAGCCACCACCATTATTTCCACCACCATCAGGAGGAGTAGTAGAGCCACCACCATTGTTTCCGCCATTATCAGGAGGAGTAGTAGAGCCACCACCATTATTTCCGCCATTATCAGGAGGAGTAGTAGAGCCACCACCATTGTTTCCGCCATTATCAGGAGGTGTAGAACCGCCACCATTATCACCTGTGTTATTATTGTTATTATTATTTTCTTCTGGTTGGTTATTGTCTGGTTTTTTTGTATCTTCAGATGATGGTTGAGAACTTACTTTAGTAGGAGCAGTACCTTCAATAAATGCTGCTTTAGAGCCAGAAGATTGCTTTCCTCCATCCTCTAAATTAATTTTTGTAAAATATACATTTTTAGGAACTTCAAATTCAGTAACCGTTAAATTAGCATGTATTTTTTCCATAATTTTTTCCCATAGTTTTGCAGTACTAGTACTTCCATGTGGTACTTCTCTACGTTTTATAGTGTTACCAGAATCATCTTTTCTACCAGCATCATCTCCAATATAAGTTGCACCAACATAATAAGGAGTGTAACCGACAAACCAAGCATCATATGCACTATTTGTAGTACCTGTTTTACCTGCTACAGGCATTCCCTTTGGAAGTGTAGCAACACCACCAGTACCTTCAGTAATTACGCTTTCTAACATATCTGTAACAACATAAGCTACTTCAGGGTCTACAACTTTATGTTCTTCAGGAGCATTTTTAACTAATAATTGACCATCAAAGGTAGTTATAGTAGTAAAAATAGAAGGTTCTACATAAATACCGTGATTTGCCAATGTACCATAAGCAGCAGCCATTTGAAGTGGAGTAATACCATTCGCCATACCACCTAGTGTCAATGATGGGAATTTTCTATCACTTGCTTCAGATGAACCTGAGTGATTATTCTTTAAAGTTGTTATACCAAAGTTCTTTAAGTAATCCATCATTATATCTACACATTCATCATAAGAGTCTCCAAGCATTTCAGCAGTTTTGACAGCTATCGTGTTTGAAGATTTAGCAAGTGCTTTACGTAAACTCATAGAACCATGACCAGCAGTAGTAGTTCTTGGATTCCATTTATTATTTTCTTCAAACTTATATCCTCCTCGAGAATCACTTAGAGCAGTTGCTTGTGTTATTTTTAGAGTATCAATAGCTGGCGTATATATTGCTAAAGGTTTTATAGAAGAACCTGGCTGATGAGGGTTAGTAGCACGATTTAAAGTTTTTCTACCACTTATATTTCTTCCTCCAGCTAGTGCTCTTATTTCACCATTTTTATAATCTAAGATTACCATTGCAGCTTGCGGTTGGCTAACTCCATCAGGACCGACCATATGTCCTGGGAAATTGCTATTTCTATCAAATTCTTCTTCTAAAGCATCTTGCATTTTAGGGTCTATAGTTGTGTTTACAATTAGACCACCATTGTAGAATAAGTTTTGAGCTTCATCATTTGTATGTCCTTGTTCCATTAAAGCATTTATAACTTCACTTTCGATAAGGTCTTCTACAGATGAAGAAACTTTATCTGATGATTGAGGCAATTTTATTTCTATTTTAGCTTTGATTGCTTCATCATATTCACTTTGTTTTATATATTTCAATTCTAACATTTTCTTTAAAACAATTTCTTGTCTTTTTTTAGCTTCAGGATTACTTACAGCCTTTCTAACAACTAATGTACCTGCTTTTAATTGTCTATAAGTATCATTAGATATAAGCTCCCAAGATTTTATTTTTTCAATCATATCAAAGTCCACTTGAGTAGGGTCATCTAAATCATCATCAGTTGTGTTAACAAAAAATAATAATTTATTCTCTAAATCCTCCTTAGTTTCATTTCCCTCTAACTTAGAAGTTTTATAGGCTGAAAATCTTGATGGATTTTTAGTTGAACCAGCAAGAAGTGCTGACTCTGCTAGAGTAAGGTCAGCTGCAGACTTATCAAAATAACCACGTGCACCAGCCTCAGCACCTGCTAGACCTTTACCAACGAAGAAGTTATTTAAATAAGTTTCTAGTATTTTATCTTTACTTACTGTTTTACTCATCTCATGTGCATAGTAAATATCCTTTATTTTACGAGGTATAGTTTGCTGTTCAGTTGTTAACAGCATTTTGGATACCTGCATAGGAATAGTACTACCACCTTGCTTAGTACCTGTAAGGGTCTTTAATACTGACCTAAATAAACCTTTAATATCGACACCCTTATGCTCATAAAAACGCTCATCTTCTATTGCAATTACAGCATGTTGAAGATAAGGGGAAATCTTATCTAATGGAACGGGTGTCTTTTTATTTACACTTGGAGCTGTAGATAATGTTTTTCCATTAGCGTATTTAATAGTAGTTGTTTGGTTCGTCTGTTTATCTAAAACAGCTTCTGTAACTGGAGTTACATCTCTTAGTGACGCAAATACTAGACCAGCAGTACCTGCTGTACCAACAACTAGTAAAACTAAAAATACTATCCCAAATACTCTTAGTTTTTTAAATTTATCGCTTTTTTTAGATTTTTTCTTGTTTTTTGTTGAACGAGTCTTGTTAGCTGAAGTTCTATTAATTGGTTTATTTGTATTACCAGATGAGCTAACTTTTTTTCTCCTGATTTTATTTCCATTTTTATCATTATCGTTATTCATAAGATTTTAACCTCCTTACTTAATGCAATATTATAACACAAATAGGAGTAGTTTTGTAATTAATAGAAAAAATGAATTTGCTATAATATTCTGTACATTGTATATGTATAAACGTAATATATTAAAAAGTCTATATTTTTATTTTATTTATTTTTGACAAATATTATAAAAATTATGCCAAAGCTACATATAAATAAATAGGAGGGGATAATTTTGAATAGAATAGTAGATAGAAAAACAAAAAATGAATTTAGAAAAATCATAGCTATTTTTTTAGTAATTCTTTTCTTGTCTGTATTTATAGGCAGTTTTATATATATAGATAAAACTTTAAGACCGACAATAACAGTTTTAGCAGAGACTAAAGCTCTTGAACTAGCAAATAGGTCGATAAAT
>OCJK01000182.1_pt1 | contig 26355 bp, 40 predicted proteins | sample 1480781 | NCBI WGS metagenome assembly OCJK01 (sample SAMN05301484, study PRJEB22388) | human gut metagenome | isolation source: Infant 1 DOL 27 gut | host: Homo sapiens | place: USA: Pittsburgh, Magee-Womens Hospital of UPMC | collected 2013/2014 | reverse complement strand
AAACAGGGCAAAGCCCGGTTTCCTCTTGCTGTTCTTTCGACTGCCGAGCAATCGAAAGAACACCCTCCCCTGCGGTACGACGAAAGCTCGTACAAGGGGGACGGGGAGAAGTCGGAGCGAGGCACTAAGAAAGAACCTATTCCACAAACAAAAAAACACATTAAAACGGCACAACAGGCTGCATAAAATAAATATATTTTGTTTCCATATAATGAAACAAAATATTATCTTTGCAACACTAAAAAACTTTATATGGAAGCAAAATCAAGATTCAAGGTCAAATTATCCAACGAAGCCCAAGAGTTTTTAGACGGATTGCCCAACAAGGTACGTGAGAAGATCATTAGCAATATTCGTAAATCCACCTTTGTACTTGATCCAGATTTATTCAAGAAATTGGATGATACGGATATTTGGGAATTCAGAACGTTCTATAACAAAACCAAGTACAGGCTTCTTGCTTTTTGGGATAAGGACGATAAGATAAACACTCTGGTAATCGCAACACATGGGTTTATCAAGAAAACCCAAAAGACACCTCCCAAAGAAATAGCCAAAGCCGAAGAGATTAGAAAAGATTATTTTAATTCAAAAAGATAAAGCGTATGGAAGCAAAGAAATTTTATACACTCGAAGAAATCGAGGATAAATACATCGGAGAAAAAGGTACTCCCAAACGTGATGCCTACGAAGAAGAACTTAACTCTTTTTTGATAGGTGAAGCCATTAAACAGGCTCGCCAATCAAAGAACTTAACCCAAGAGGAATTAGGTAATCTGATAGGAGTGCAACGAGCTCAAATCTCCCGAATTGAAAACGGTAAGAATTTAACCTTTTCCACCATTGCAAGAGTTTTTAAGGCTATGGGGATAAGTGCTAAACTTGAAATCGGAAGCATGGGTAAAGTTGCGTTATGGTAACTAACTATACAACAAAAAATTACATTAAATCCGGGATGCGTTTTCGCTCCCGGAAACTTCTCGTTTTATACATTTAAAGTCACATTTATACAAAATTTAACACGCCAGAAAATCTTCCTAATCCGTTGCACTTGGCTTTACCTGTTTCCACTCTCTCCCATTCTCCGGAAATTCGTCGTATCAAAAAACACGCTGAAAAGTGGAGCGAAGCGACCTCTATAAACCAAAAAAGAAACACTCCATTGCTTTACGGTAATTTTTAGTTTCTTTTTAGTTACTTTTATGGCATAGCATAACACATTGTGCTATAATATCTTACAAAGGTCATCTACGACAAATTTCCGAGCATCTACGACAAATTTCCGAGCATCTACGACAAATTTCCGAAAAAAACGGCTATCTACGACAAATATTCTACGTCAAATATTTGTTTTTGTCGTAGATAAATATTTCCTTTGCGAAAAGCATTAAAGTCATGGAGAAGAAAGACAAGAAACAGAGGGATATAGTCCTGTCGCAAGACAATGCGCTGACTACCGCACGCTACAAGTTCGACCTTATCGAAAAACGTGCCCTATACTCCATTATACGAAATATCCGGGCGCAATACATCGAGAACGAGAACGGCAGACGGGACTTATTCGATGATCTGATTATCACCATACACGAGGAAGAACTAAAAAAATGCGGTGACAATACCAAGATGCAAAACATCTACGATGCGCTAAAACGGCTTAGAAATCGCGATATAGAAATTAACAACGAAAAGATGTGGCTAAGTATCGGTTTTGTCAATTACGTCAAGCATATCAAAAATAAATCGTATTTTGAGGTGCAAGTTTCCAAAGAGGTACTACCCTATTACGTGGAACTCGCCCAAAACTTCACGAGTTACTCCATGACGGTAGCAATCGCACTCAAAAGCACATTCTCGCAAAGGTTTTACGAACTGTGCTGCCAATACCGAAACGCCGGGTTCTTCTTCTACACAGTCGAAAAGCTCCGGGAAATGTTCATGTTGGAAAAGAAATACAAACGGGGATGCGATTTCAAAAGGCGTGTACTTGACGATCCGCAAAAGGAACTCCGGGAGTTGTACAATGCCGGACAATGCGATTTATATTTCGAGTTCGAACCAAAGAGCTACAAAGGCAAGGAAGTGACCGAATACAAATTTTACGTTTACACAAGGCAAACCGAACAACAAAAGCTATTGGAATACGAAAGCGCCAAACAGGCGATCATCTACATAACAACCACTATTTCGAGGTTCTCCAAAAGTGACAAAGGATATGTTAAGCGTGTAGTGAACGCCGTACAGTTACACCCGGAAATAGCCGTACAGGTGGCGCAAAAGATACAAAAGAAGTTTGAGCAATATATAGACAAGCCAGCCAAACAGATAGGGGCTATCATCCGGGTTTGCTTAATGGAAGATTTTGGAATAGAATAAAAAAATACAAGTATGAAAACAGGTGATAAAGTTATCGTACCAGCCGAAATTAACGGCTATGGCAGGGATTTACGGGCAATGGTTACAGAGATAGAGAAGTTCGCCGGGGCAATATTCGTAACAGTGATATTCACTGAACCATGTCCGGAAGCCTGCGGAAGAAAAGGGGGCGTTTACCATGACTTCCAGCTAATAACAGAGTGATTTATTTTGCTATAACCGCAATAAATTGCAATAACATTTGCGATAAGCTGCAATAACAAAACTTATAACTACCTTTGCAACAGAATATAGCATTTTACAACAATGGAAAAAGGACAAGAAAGCAAGCAAAAGAGGAAAACACCGCTTACCACCATAGCGATAAGCCAAGAGTACGCCCAAAAATTAGATGAATATTTAAAGGGTACGGGCATAACCCGCAAAGAATTTGTTGAGTTGTCCGTTGATTATTTCCAAAGAACCGGGTTCGACCTCCGGGGTGAAGCATTTGACCTCTCCCCATTAGAAAAGGTTGCCGGGCGGCTGGAACAATCCGCAAAGATCATGGAACAACACAACGAGGAAACGGAAGCGGTGCGCCTGCTTCTCCAAACTGTCCGGGAACAGACCGCCAAGCAACTCCCTGCGCCGGAACTGATCGCCCATGCTGCCGAAGAAAAAGCAAAGGCAGAAGCCAAAAGCGAAGAACAAGAACGGGAGATTGCCCGGCTGCGCTCCGAAAACTCCGCTTTGCTAGAATACAAGGAAAAGGCACACCGGGAACTGTGCCGGGTACGTGACGAACAAAAAACAATAGGGAAAATAAAAGTAAACACCGAATTATAATGAAAGGAACTATTAAATTTATAGACCTCTTTGCTGGAATTGGTGGCATTCGATGTGGCTTAGAATTAGCCGCACACGAAGCTGGTTATAAAACAGAGTGTGTATTTACTTCTGAAATCAAGAAACATGCCATAAAGGTTTTAAAACAAAATCATCCTAACGAGTTAATAAACGGAGATATTACACAAGTTAATGAAAAAGAAATTCCAGATTTTGACATTTGTTGTGCAGGTTTTCCATGCCAATCTTTTTCCGGCGGCGGAAAAAGATTGGGCTTTACAGAAACACGTGGTACTTTGTTTTTTGATGTTGAAAGAATTTTAAAGAAAAAGGAACCTGCTGGTTTTATCCTCGAAAACGTTGAAGGACTTGTATCATTCATATTAACAAATCTTGCAACCAAAGATGAAAACCATTAACTGAGGCATATTGACCTACCATGTCTATGTAGTTAATCGCATACGACAAGTCCACTTCATAACCATAAAAATCTATTAAGTCTTGTATTAATTCTTCTGGGGTAATCATAATGTTACTTTTTATTCTAAAGAACGATTGTCCATAATCGCTTGAAGCATATTAGAACATTTTTCATATTCTTCTTTATGTTCAATTCTAAATTCGCTACATTCAATGGCTATATTTATCCACATTTCATTACCTCTTAGTTTAAGAAATTTTTCCCATTCTTTAGGCGAGAAGTAGGAATCTGGTAAATTATCAAATTCTTCCATAGATGAGAGAGAATATCCTTTGTGAGCTAAGAACATATCTTGGATAATCCAATTATGAAACATATCGTAATACTCTGTATATTGATTTACTTTTAGTTCATTGCGAGATAAGAAGGTTTTGATTAATGCAGCAGATTCAGAAATCCATTCACCTAAAATCATTCCATCTTCACAGAAACCTCTAGCTAAATCTTCTAATTCAGGTTTTATACATCCAATGTGGTTATTGCGTAAATAAAATAATTTTATTATATCAAGGGATGTGTATTGCTTCTCATCCTTATTTAGTTCCAAGAAACGTTCAATGTAACGTTCAAAGAAATGGGAAGAAAAAATCAGTAACACATTTGTCCCTTTAAGCGGATAAGCTGCCCATGTAGTTCCTCCATACCTAAAAGTAATGTAGGCATGAGGAATTACAACGTTAGCATCCTCTTTAGATTGTGCATAAAAGCTGAAGAACCATTTATTATTTTTCTTTGTAATAATCTCTGTATTCCATATCCATGGATAATATGTTTGCTTCAATCTCATTTTATTGAATTTGGGATTAAATTTAGTCCAGCGTGCATGGACTTCCTTGTAATCAGACTGAATTTCCTTTGCCAATTCGGTCAATGTCATTGTTGGTAAAATCATATTAACAAATATTTAGAATTGAGATTAATAATCACACAACCAAACATATTATAGCGAAGATAATGATTATAATTAGAATAATACGCATTTTATTGCTGTTTCCCTTAATATCAGAATTTGTGACTTCCACTTGAGAGTTATTTTGTTTATCCATGCAATTAAATGATACAAACTTCTCGCCAGTGTTTAACCAACTAATTTGGCTTGGTACTAAATTCTTTACTCCTTTTGTTGTATTAACAATCTTAAGATTGGCTGATTTAGGATTAATTATATTTTTCATTGGCATTATCCACATTCCAGAACATTCAAAGGCATGATTTAAAGTTACCACAATTAAATAATCTGCATTTTTGCCTATTAGATTGTTTATTCTTCTTGTTTCAGAAGTCCGTCTTTCACTATCATATACTCGCCTTGTTTTGATTTCAAAAGTTAATCCTCCTTGACCTATTGCATCCAGTCCCTTCTCATTCTTATTGCTAGATAATTTTAGGTTCAAGCGTTTACAAGCATAATATTCTCCAATATCCCCTACTACTTTACGGCTTCTAATAATCCCTTCTTTTTGTAAATTCAAGTAACTTTGAGCAAAATTTCTGATAGCGACTTGTTCTTTTTGAAGTAATTTTAATCGAGCTATATTCTGAGAAAATGAATGCACAGAAGAAGCGCCAATAATGTATTCTTCCGTATTAATTTTATTAGAAGGGATTTTTAATATGGATATAGGATTGTAATATATATCAAAATATACAACTACGAGATAGTCAAAATCTTGATATTTTAGATTAGAAATATGATGAGTAAGATTATTGTTAGATATAACTTTAGATTTAATTTGATATTTATAGCCTTTAGGACATACTCCATCGTATGCTTTTGTGGATTTACCAGCTAAACTTAGTTTAAAATACTTGGAGGCAATAAATTCTCCTATTTCTCCAGTAAAGCTATCTGTACGAATTATTCCTAAAGTGAAAAGTTTATCACTGCAATTGGCAAATTCTTTTAATAAAGTTTCTCTAACTGCTGTTTGCTTTTCCATGAATAAAATTTTATTGTTTTATTAATGGCTATAAAGGTAGAAATAAATAAAGTATTAGCAAATTTTGGATTCCGCTAATTGTTGTGCGATGGTCGCCCAGTTGGCTATGGGCATGGTCCATTTCTTACGTATGTTGCGGTAAGCGAGATAAACGGTGCCGGAAAATAGAAAAATCACATGCCCATTCCGAAACCTCTGCTCCTTTTTGGCTTCTTCAGGAGTTCCAGATCTTCCTCCTGCTGTTTCTTTTTGGGAATAGGCTGCTCGATGTCCGGCGTTTTCTCCATCTGTTGAATTTTCGACTTCTCCGGCTCCTGCCGGGATTGAAGCTCCGCTTTGAGATTGTCCCATTTCTCCTTTCTGATGCGTTCCGCACGTTCCACCTGCCGGGCTATTTCCGCCGGGCTTCCGTTCTTGACGGCATTAAGATAGTCGAAGCTTTCCTCCGGCTCCCGGTCAAACCCCATGCGCCGATCAAAAGAGCTTTCACACTTCCGGAAAAAATCCGTCCGGTCAAAACCTCCCTTCACGTTGCCGCAGTTCTTCTTTCCGGTGTGGTTCGTTTTAGGGCTTAACTTTTTGGTGTTGCTCCGGTCTTTCCGACTGACGATGATATGTGCGTGCATATCGCTGTCACTGTCACCGTCCCGATTGAAATGGATCTTTGCGTAATATTCCACATCATCGCTTCTCAAGCCTTTTCCGAAGCCCTCCGCATAGTTTCTCATCACGTCCTGCCGGATGTACCACTGCAAGGCTTCCGCACGCTCCTGCGGAGTCCTGCCCATGCAGCGCAGCTCCTTCTCTGAAGGGCTGACGGTGATAACATAGAACTTTGCGTCAGTCCGGCTTAACTTAGCCTTGTTGTTGTCTATCTTGAATGTGACCTCCCTTGCGCTCACGTAGTCCCGGAACTGGTTGAAGAACGGCTGCACTTCCTCCCCTTTCTTCATCCTCTCCAGATCCTCATGCTGGAGATAGTTCGTCACCGCAACACAACTGCCTGTATTGGCGTATGTGCCGTTACCGCCTCCCTGTATCTTCACGTTCATATCTTTTCCCTTTTGTTCTTCTCGTCCTTGTACAAGGCTTTTATATCATCGAAAAGCCCGGCTTTTCCTTTCGCATCGATGTAGCTTGCGATATAGGAGAAGATCTTCTCCTGCCTTTGCGTCACAGCGTCCAGCCTTGCATAAATGGCTTGTTGGTTCTTCAGAAGCATATCCCTCGACTGACCGACTGCCTTTTCCGTCCGGTCCAAAGCCTGCTCCCTTATCCCGGCAAGGCTTGCAAGATCACGCATGAATAGGTCATTGTCCTTTTGGTATTGGCTGAACTTTTTTTCCGTAAGTATCGAGTCCATACTCATGGTCACTCTCATGCTTGTACTGCCCATGGCTTCACAAGCCGGACGCAAGAAATCCTGCTCCTGCTTCCTGATGAACGCTATCACCTGATCACAGCGTTTGATAAGTTTCTGCATTTCCTTTGCCGGACTCTCATGCTCAACCGGGTTGATTCCGTACTTCTCGAAGTACTCCAGCGCACAGGAAAGGAAGTCTTTCTTTGATACATTATTGGACTTTGCCAGCCTGTCAAGCCGGGCAAACGTTTTTCGGTCAATGGTGACAGAAGTGGTTGTTTCTTTATCCATACAATTGCGGTTTTAATTGCTGATTATATTATTAAATCTCTGATTTACAAAGGTATAATTTTAACCACAATTTCAAACTAATTGTGGTTAAAAAACTTAAACGGCTGATATTCAGCCGTAACCCCGTAGGGCAAGAGGAAAAACAGGGCAAAGCCCGGTTTCCTCTTGCTGTTCTTTCGACTGCCGAGCAATCGACGAACACCCTCCCCTGCGGTACGGCGAAAGCTCGTACGAGGGGGACGGGGAGAAGTCGGAGCGAGGCACTAAGAAAGAACCTATCCCAAACACGTGCACACACACGAAACCGCATAACAGACCATGTCCAGAACACCCCAAAAAACTTATCGATCGAGAAGAACCGCACCTGTCTGGACGGTAGGTTCCGCCCCAACAGGTGCAGCCATTTGCCATGAAAATTAGTGTACGGCTTGCTTGGATATCCAATACAGCAGACTTAATCCCACCATGCGAACATCCTGTAAGTCCGGATAAGATTATACAGATGCCAAGCCTTATGTAGACGAAGACTTTCCTTATAGTTTATCTCCAAGGATTCATCCACATTCGAACTTGTAAAATCAAGTTTAATAAAACGAGCGGCGTTTCTTGTATTAACATACAGCTTTTTGTATGATATTATTTCGGGTGCACCCTCAAGTTTGTACATTTTACGACCGTTGTCATCCTTGAACGGCACGAGTTTAAGCGGACCCCGCTTTATATCCAAGTCATCCTTTTCCATGACTATATCCAGCAGCCGGAGGCATATCCTCAAATCCCGTCTTACGTATTCGATACCCACAAAGGTATCCTTTTTCTTGAAGTATTCTTCCATCTGACGGAGTTTCATGTACTCCATCTCAAGCATGAAGACATAATCCCAGTCCCTTTCTTTTGACAGAAATCGAACCCATCGATTGATTTTATTTCTGAGTTGTCCTGATTCGGAACGATCACGTTTTCTTTTCATTGAACATTATATTTTTTAGTTATTTTCCTATTTCAAGAACGACCAATAATTCTCCGGAGTAATAACTTCATAAGTCGAACTTGGATAAGAATTAGCAAATACTTTCGGCTGGCTGCTCCTTGCCTTTCCATTCCATTTGAACTCGAATGTATGCAACATACCGTCCTGTTCCTCAATCAAGTCGATTTCCTGCTGCTCATGGGTACGCCAAAAGAACAGTTGCGCATAGTTTCCGGAATAGGCATTTCGCTTTACACGTTCACTCACCATGAGGTTTTCCCATAACGCACCAACATCATTCCTTAGCTCCAACGGAGCAAAATTGGAAAGAACGGCATTTCTCACCCCATTATCATAGAAATAGACCTTCTTGCCTTTCTTTATCTCATTCCTAAGATTCCGGCTGAAAGAATCCAAACGAAAAACAACGAAGCACTTCTCCAACAGATTTATATACGTTTCAACTGTACCCCGATCAACTCCCAACAGATTGCTTAGCTCATTATAAGAAACTTCGCTGCCCAACTGTAAAGCCAATGCCCTTACCAACTTTTGGATCAGTTCCGGTTTCTTTATGCCCTTATAAGCAAACAAATCTTTGTAAAGGTAATTATTGGTAAGTGTCATCAACGTGCGTTTCGCATCACCCGGCTCCGTTACGACCTCTGGATAAAGTCCATAAATCATCCGGTTTTCCAACAATCTGTTTTCCTCCCTTTCCGAACTATACAAAGCGAGTTCCGGCAGCGAGAATGGAAATAGATTGTACTCGATAAGTCGTCCAGTCGCTGGTTCGTTTATCTCGTCTGCCATATCAAGCGATGAAGAACCAGTAACAACCACTTGTGTTTCCAACTTCAAATCGCCAATCATTTTCAATGTCAGCCCGACATTCTTCACCCGTTGCGCTTCATCTATGAAAACAAGTTCATAAGACGATAAAAGCTGCTTTAGCTCGGTGGTAGTCTTTCCCTCCAAAGCCAACACATCATCCACATTGTCACAATTCAATGAAAGCACCCTATCTTTCCCCTCGCAAAGTTCAGAAAGAAGTGTAGTCTTACCAACCTGCCTTGCACCAAGTAAAACAATTACCTTTCTACGTTTGTAATCACTTAAAATAGAACTCTTTATTATACGATTTATCATAGCTATTTTCTTACAAAGATACAAAAAAAGGGTTCCAAACCACAAAATTTAGCCGAAATTATAGAATACAACCACAAAATTTAGCCGAAATTATAGAATACAATACTTTCCACCACTCACAACATACTATAGGACATTTACCACGAAACTTTCTAGTTTATAGTACGGGGGCTAGCCCCCATACCCCCGGCTGCGCAATCCGGACACAAATACACAACTAAATCCGCGGGAACAAGGATACTTCCGGAAAAAACTATCTTTGCCGTACACAAAGACAAACCCTGCCTTCACTCAATGGAGTGTTACTTCTTCAGATCAAAGAAGTCGATAAACATATCTTTTAAAGACATGATCCGGTTTGCCCCATGATCAAAATCCGCATGAAGCTGACACAGATCGTCAAAAATATCCTGGTACTCTTTCCGGCTGTCGGTCAGTTCCCGGCTCCCACGCTTGGCATAGGCACTCGCACATTTCCTTAAATACTCTGCAAAATCCTTGCAGGTAGGTTTTTTCTCTTCCTTTTTTTCCATCATTCATAAAACATTTGATGAAACACTTCCTTCAGCTTTTTTATCTCACTGAAATTCAAATCTCCAATCTTTCTTTTCAGCCGGCTTTTATCCACCGTGCGAATCTGCTCCGTGACTATCTCCCCATCACGCCCGGCTACAGAACACAGAACCCGGTAAGGATAGTTCCTTATGGTGGAGGTTATCGGAGCAATGACTACTGTTGTAAGATACATATTCAAATCTGAAGGAGTTACAACAACACATGGTCGTGTCTTTGCCATTTCACCCCCACGGGTAGGGTCCAACTCTACCCAATACACTTCATACTGTTCTACCATGTCCAATCCTCAAACTTTTCATCCTCAAACACATCAGGGATAAGTAACTCGTCATCCCCATTCTCATGGGCACGTTTGGCAGCTTCCGCCCATCCCTGCCGTGGTTGTGCCTTTATTACAATATTGTTCCCGTCCAAAGAAATGCTCACAGCCGATTTCAAGGACAAACGCAACTGTTTCAATACTTCGGAAGGAAGTATTATCCCCTTGCTGTTTCCGATTTGAATAATGTTTGTTACCATAGTGTTATAACTTTATAATTGATAATCAATATACAAATATTAATAAAGTTATAACATAATCCAAACATATAAATTTATTCTTCATGCGGACAACATAAAAAAACAACTCTTTCGGATTTTTTTGTTAAATAAAATAAATATACAAGGACAACAGGTTACAAAACGCATCTTAAAACACAAAAAAACAATATATATTTATACTTTTGAGGCATAAAAAAACAATTTTATAATCAAACATGGATAAACACATTATTGGCGAAAACGCAGGTATATTATGGCGTTTGCTCAACACAGATCCTCACAAAAAATGGGAGTACTCAGAAATAAAGAAACTCACAGATTTCGATGATGCAGAACTTGGAAGTGCTATCGGATGGCTTGCACGTGAAGATAAAATCCAATTCGAATTGGAACATCACCAAAGTAAGGATACCAAAGCAATTATATATCTTATGCTAAACGTATATTTCTAAAATGGCTGCACTCGTCGGGAGGGGGGATTGATTTCGTAACGCAATCAACATTAACAAAGAAAGGGAAATATGGAATTTGATGGAACTAAAAAAAAAGAGCCTAACAGCCCTGCAATGGGCAAAAGAGGGTTATGTACCTAACGCTGATGCAGTAGGCGAAGAACGTTGGACTAATTGTTTTCACGGGCAGAAAGCAACATACTACAAAGACAACGAAGTTCACAAAGACTCTGAAACTGCAAAGGACATGCTTAGAGCTAAACGAAAAGAACACAAAAAAGCATCAGATAGAAGGGACGAGAAGCGAAAAAAAAACATGGCTTATCGAGAGAACATGAAAACAGAATGGCAGTGGCTCCAGGAAGGTAGGATACCGAATCCGAATGCACGGTGGGAATATGGCGAGTCTCTGAACAATACATTCAACGTGTGCAGTTACGGCAGCAAATATTGCTATTGTCATATTGATGAAACACATATACCCAAAGATAGTGAAGAGCTACAGAAAGCTATCAAGATATATCAAAAACAATTCTTTGAGTAGTTCAAAAACACCGCTGGAGATGGGTAAGCCTGCGAAATCGGCAGCGCAGAACGGCACAACCTAAGAAGCAAGGAACTGGACTACATCCGTCCGGAACTCACCCACCGCAACGAACAATGGATAGAACGTCCAATTACTGAAGTACACCAAGACATAACGGAAAAATATAAGGCAGCTACCGGACAGGGCTTGCGAAAAAAAGCAACCCCAATCCGGGAAGGAGTAATCGTGATCAGCCAAGACACCACACTCCGACAGCTTCAGAAAGACATTGAGAAGCTCAACCGGGAATACTCCACAGGAACCCGACAGATCAACCAAGTACAGGAAGAACTCACAAAAGAAACGAGTTTATAACAATAAGTTATAACAAAAAGACGTACAAATCGCACAAACTAATAATTTATAAAAATATATATAATAATACATTTTTTAACGCGCCAAAAAACTCCCAATAAAATATCCTTATTTTCCGAATTGTTCCACGCTTTGCGGCAAGGGCTTCGCCTACTCGTTTCACTCGTACCGCTCCAATACTATTTTCTCTAAAAAATAAAATGGAGCGAAGCGACCTATCAAATTTTGTATTTTAGTTTTATTTCTTATTATTTCTTATTATAGGCGCATGGACATTCTGTAAATCAATAGATTACAAGCTCAATTACATAGTAACATGGGATGAATTACATAGTAACATGGGACGAATTACATAGTAACATGGGACTGTAATTACATAGTAACATGGGAGGGAAAAAAAGAGATTTTACATAGTAAAATTTGTTTCTATGTATTTATTCTATATATTTGCAAAAAATAGCTTATAAAACAATTTGTTATGGCACAAAGACGGAATTTACCCGAAGTAAAAAAAGAACGGCAAAGCATGGAAAAAGCTGCTCGGATTTCAACAGACATATTCATATACGGGCAAACACGCTGGCGCATGGGGGTGCGTCCGTTCCGGCTTCTTATGATGGTTTGCCAAACCCTTTCATCGGAACAGGGGCAAATTCCACTTTTTCCGGAATATGTATTTCCTATCGATAAGGTATTCAAATACTTAGGCTTAGAAAAAACGAACCAACGATATGATTTGTTAGCCGAAGATTTGAAAGAGTTCCTATCCTCTTGCGTTGAAAGAAAAACCTACACCAAAAGGGGTGCAAGGCGTTGGGTAGGCACAAGCTTTATCACTTGGTATCAGTTGGACGAAGAAGATCCCCTCTTAAGGATTCAGATAAACGAGAACGCAAGAGGTTACCTTATCGGGATGAAACGTTGGTGCTCGATGCAGCCTAAATTCTACCTAAAACTATCAACAGAATATCAAAACTGGTTCTATACCTTTCTACGCAAAGAATTAAACTTGCAGCCACAAATAACCGTTGAAATCGATATTCTGAAAGAAATGCTATACCTTGACAAAACAGCGTCATATGACCCAAAGAAAAATCCAAATGCCAACGACAATTTTTTTAAATATGTCATCGGCATACAAAAGCCCAAAAATTGGAAGTATAATCCCAAAGGAAAAAATAAGGCTTGGGAATACACCAAAAACAAGAACGGTGAGTTCTCCGGAACACTTGCCGGAATAACCCAATATACCGACATGAATGTCACCGCCTACCCAATCAAGACAGGACGAAGTTACACCGCCATCACCTTTGAAATATCGGCAAAGGCAAAATACCTGTCTGATACCATGAAAGAAAGAGTGGTGAAAGAGAATGCCAAACATGATATTCACGATTTTGGTAAGCCCTCAAAACAAGGAAGAAGCTGTAAGACTCAATCCTTAGCCGATTTATTCTCCAGTGTCCCCGTTATCCAACCAGAAGAGAACCCAACTATACAACCGGAAAATATACCAATCGGGAAAACAATCATTCCAGGCAATACGGTACGGCAAATGGCTAAATTACAGGACACACGACCAGACATATTAGCGAAGAAATTAGGGTACACTTTGAGAGAAGACGGAAATTATGAAAAATAAGAAATAAAATCTCATATGAAGACATTTACAATGAAAGAGTTCGAGCTAAAAGAAGATAAAATCTTTGATTTGGCAAAGCAGGCAATTCATGCTCACCCCCATAGACGAGGACGAATTAGCAAAACGAACCCCAAAAGAGGACAAAGCGGACATCAACAGTCAAGCGTCTTAAACTGTATAGTTGTTATCATTTTTCTGATGTTTATTTTCTTGCAAAAGTATTATTTTGTAATGTACATTACAAAATAATAGTCTATTAGTTGTTTAGTTGTTTAGTGGATTAGTGGATATACTTTTTTTATATTTTATTGTTTATCAAACACTTACACAAACATAATGTACATTACAAATATTAGTATTTTAGTGGATTAGTGAAAACAACACACATGATGCATAAAGATTAAATTCTTGTCTTCAAAATAATCCAATAAGGATATGTCCTATTCCATCTTAAAAGGAAATATAGAAAACGAGAGTGAGTAAACGAGGAAAATAAAATCTTTGATTCATTTGATTTATTCTGCATTTAATAGTAATTTTGCCACTAATCAACTAATTTTAGTGATTTAGTTTTTCAGTTATCATTTATAATCAACTGTATGGCAAAAATAGTATCAATAATAAACCATAAAGGAGGTGTCGGGAAAACGGCAACTGCGGCTAATTTAGGTGCAGCACTGCAAATTCGGGAAAAACGGGTACTGCTCATTGATATGGACGCACAGTCAAACCTGACGGACTGCTTAGGAGTTTCCACAGAACTTGACGATACCATTTATCAAGCCATGAGAGGCTATAGTCCGCTTCCGATTGTAAAGAACGAAGACGGGCTGGATATTGTACCGTCATGTTTGGATATGTCAGCAATAGAAATGGAAATAATGCAAAAGTATGCACGGGAGCAGATTCTTCACAAATTACTCCGCCCGGTACAGAAACAATACGATTACATTCTTATAGACTGCCCCCCATCCTTATCTATACTGACTATCAACGCAATGACTGCTTCGGATTGTATCATCATTCCCGTAGAAGCAGAATACTTGGCAATGCGAGGGATGGGTAGACTAACAAACGTCATCCAAGAAGTAAAAAACAATCTGAACTCGAAATTGCGTATTTCTGGAATACTGATTACCAAATACGACAGACGGAAAAATTTCAATCAAGATATACAAGAGATAATCCGTGACACATTTCAAGGGGATGTGTTCACTACTACAATCCGAACCAATGTCGCCATCGGAGAAGCAACAGCCGCTAGACATGATATATTCCACTATGCGCCAAAATCTTCAGGAGCGGAAGATTATGCCTCATTTTGTGATGAATTTCTAAAAAAAGAATCAACGTTCAATTAATACAGCCGTATGGAAAACAAAAGGAACAATCTGAAAGAAAACATGAAAGCCGGACTAAGTTCATTGGTAAGACCAACGACAGAAGCGATAAAGCAATCGGATTTACGTACACAAGAAAAGCCCAAATATAAAACCTGCAATTACATAACAGACCCTTCACGCCACAACCGGCTGAAACGATATGCAACAGATAACGGAATGACCTTACTTCAAGCATTCAACGAAGCCATAGATCTATATTTAAGCGACAAGGGAGAAAGATATGCTCCATAGTTTAGTTTCCATAAAAAGGGATGCCACACACAGGCATCCCCAAAAACATACAGACAAAGATTCACACATTCAATTTATTATCTAATCTAACCTCCATAACCTATCTTATTTTTCAAAACGACATCAGCTTAGAATTTCTTGCGCATGCCAATCGGTAGTTTCAGTTGTGCAAATTCGTCCCCGTCTACAATAGTCGCTCCGCCGTTCACATTTCTCATTTCTTCAATTGCAACCAGTCTTACTTTCCGTTCCAAATTTTTCTTTTCCATAAATTCATCATTTTATTGTTATACATTTTATTATAATTCAAAAGATGTCAGAAGTTCGCCTGACAGGTTCATGGCAACCATGTCATTCAGCTTCACCCAGTCGTTCCCGGAGTCATCCCATTTATACAAAACGATATAAAACGTACCGTCAATGCCTTCATTATAAGTCTGCTTGGCAACCACATCAGCGTATTTCTGTTTGCTACTGTTCCATACGGCATACTCAATAGCATATCCGTTTTCATCATACATGTAATTCAAAATGTGCGATTTATCCCATTCCCCCGTTACGTCGTTCCACTTCAACACTTCTTTCTGTGCCAGACGTTGCTCTCCGTCATACACATAGTTGTATTTCAGAGTCGAAGACAGATACTTTCCACATACCGACTTACGGTACACAGTCTTGGCTGTGACAATTCCATCCTCAGAGGTTTCTGCATTGTATGCAAACCCACACTCGCCATATACGTTCAATGACGTTAAAAAAATCGTTGTTGCTGTAATAATTTCCATATCTTGCTATTTTTATTGTTTCGTCTTTATTTCCTTTTACTGACACAAAGGTAAGAAGGATGTATTCCCTTTCAGGTTATCAGAATGTTATCTTATCGTTAATTATCTTATGTCGGCAGGCTGGCATTCCAAGGATTTACAGATCTTATCAAGCGTAGAAAACCTGACTGAAACGACACGGTTGTTTCTCAGGTTGGAAAGGTTGGCTATAGACACGCCTATTTTTCCCAAAAGTTCATTCAACATCATTCCTCTTTTATTTAAAACGACATCGAGATTTATCTTTATTGAATGCATAATTACAGACAGTTAATCTGTTAGTGAAAAGCAGGAATAGAAAGCCAGTATACGGTCTTTCAGCAGATATGTATATTTAGCCTGTGACTGTTGGGAAAGTGCATCAGCAAGTTTCATCTTGATTTCATTGTATTCGAATACAGTAGATTTCCCAGCTGCATATTTCTCCAAGGCATACCGGTGCGCTTCCTGATTGGCTATTACTGCTTTCGTGGTGGAACGGTATTTCTCGAATGCGGATATCGCATCCGTATAAGCCTGCTCGATGTCTTTGTACAACTGCTTTTTCTCGTTTTCCAAAGACAGTCTCGCGTTATCCTCACTGATACGTGCCGCCCTCACCTGGTTTCGCGTGGAAAACCGGTCGAACAACGGGATGCTGATTGTAAAGCACAGACTTTTCTGCATGTTGTTGTTAAGCTGCCTCCGGAACGTCTCGCCAAGTCCGCTCCCGTTGTCGTAATAATTCGTGTTGATTCCGGCTGCGAATGAAAGGGTCGGATAATATCCGGACTTGGCTATTCGGATACCTTTCATCTTGCTCTGCAGAGTGTAATATGCCTGACGTATCTGAGGCATACAGGTCAGGGCGGTCTGATAAATGCTCACCGGACTCAGCGTGTCGGAAACGGCAATCTCTCCGCTAAGCGAATCGATATCAAACCGCTCATGCCCTTTCAGTTCCATCAGTTGTACTAGGTCAAGATAGGCGAGTCGGAGGGAGTTTCTCGCTTCGGTAGCGGTAAGTTCATCATCCGCTAACTGTGCACGCACATCATAAAGTTGTGATTCGGCAGCCTTCCCGTTCTCGATAAGAAGCTTCGTGCAGGTTTCCTGTTCCTTGGTCAGCTGTATCTGCTCCAATGCTATCCGGTATATTTCCTTGTTCAGAAGAATCTGGAAATAAGCTCCAGCCACGTTCAGCGACAGGTTGTTTTCTATCAGTTTCCGGTTCGCCTCTGCGGCAAGCAAGTCAAAGCGATTCTGCGCAATGGATGCCGTTCGCTTGAATCCGGCAAATATCGGGATTTCCGTAGTTACAGAGAAAGAAGAGTTCTGTATGTTGCTGTCCTCATACGTGTTGTCCTGGTTCAGCGAGCGTCCGAAAGTGAAGTTCTGCGAGACACCTGCATTCAGATTCGGAAGAAAACTGTTCCTTAATGTATTCTTTTGCACTTTCAGGCTCTGAATCTGGTTATCGCTTTGCTTTACCTCAATGTTGTGTGTCACTGCATAGTCGATACACTCTGCAAGCCTCCATTTTTTCACTTGTGCCTGTACATTTCCTTGACAGGCTAATAATCCGGCAAAAGCCAGTATAGATACTAATCCTTTCATATTTCGTCCTTTCTTATTCGTTTTTTCGCTCTACAAAAGTAGACAGACAAAGACACGGACGATGTTATCGGAAAGTTATCAATAGGTTAAGAAAAATCCATTCCTACAACCCGAATATCGGATTATAGGAATGGAAACAAATTAATCCAGCTGGTCAAACTGCTCGTTCCACAACCGGCTGTAGATACCGCCGGAGTTGAACAATTCCTTGTGCGTACCCGTCTCGGCTACCTGCCCTTTGTCAAGCACTACAATCATGTCCGCGTTCTTCACCGTGCTCAAGCGATGCGCAATGACAATAACAGTCTTTCCCCGTTTTGTCAGTGCGTCCAGCGTCTGTTTCACATGCTTCTCCGATATGGAATCCAGCGAGGAGGTCGCTTCATCAAAAATCAAAATCTCCGGTTCCTTATACAGGGCGCGTGCAATGGCGATGCGCTGCCGTTCTCCCCCGGAAAGGGAAGCTCCGTGCTCGCCGATATAAGTCATGTATCCGTTTGGGAGACGCTCGATGAAATCCTTCAGTCCGAGTTGTTCCACAAGGTCTACAATCCGTTTCATGTCCGGTTGCAGGTCTCCCACCGCAATATTCTCGATGATTGTCCCAGCAAACAGCTCAATCTGCTGTGGTACCGTCCCAACCCGGCGGCGTAGGCTCCGGTTGCTTATCTGGGCGATGTCATATTCGCCGATGCGGATTTGCCCAGACTGGATGGGGTAGATATGCTGCAAAAGGGAGATCAGCGTGGTTTTTCCCGAACCGCTCTCACCGATAACGGCAGTTGTTTTTCCTTTTTCCATCTTCAGGTCAAGCCCTTTGAACACTTCTTTTCGCGAACCGTAACGGAACGACACGTTCTCAAACGTGATGTCACCGATCATGTCCGGTTCAAGCTCTATCTTTTGGCTGTCATCCTGTTCACACTCCAGGTCCATGATCTGAAACAGGCGATCGGCTGCAATCAGCGCGTCCTGAATGGTCTGGTTGGAGGATATCAGCGAGCCGATGGGAGAAATGACGTAGCTGATGAGCGAATAGAACACCATCAGCGTTCCCGGTGTCAGTTCCTTGTCGACGACCAGCACGCTTCCCATCCAGAGCACCGCAATGGTGATGGCTGTGGAAACGAACTGGATGCCACCCTGTGCCATAATCGCTCCGTAAATGCTGCGGAACGTGTTCTTCAACAGATGCACGAAACGGGTCTCCGTCTTCAGATTAGCAAAGTCCTCGATGCCGAAACGCTTGATAGTGGAGATGGAGTTGATGGATTCCACCAATTGTGCCTCCAAGTCCGCGCTACTCTCCATGATACCACGCTGGTATTTCCTGTTCAGCCGGTTGAACCCCCAGAAGATAAGCAGGAAAAGCGGTGCGGATGCTAGCGTCACAAGGGCAAGCTCCCACGAATACACGAACATCAGACCTACGGAGAAAAGCAGGATCATCATATTCACCACCAGATCGAGCGACACGTTGTTGATGAAGTTCCGGATTTTCACCGCATCGTTCACACGCGAAATAATCTCACCTACACGCATCGTGTCGAAAAACTGTTGCGGGAGTGTCAACAGATGCTTGTAATATCCTAATATCAAGGCGGCATCGATACGCTGTCCGGTCTTCAGTGCCAGGATGCTCTTCATGGCTCCGATAAAGGTGCGGAGAATCAGGATGACAATCATCACCATGCCCATCAGGTTGAGCAAGTTGATGTTTCCGTCCACTAATACGTAATCGGTGATTTTTCCCACATATACCGAGGTGGATAGTCCGAGAATGCTGTATACCAACGCCCCGAACACCGCCTGCATCATGACGCTCTTGTGTGGTGCCAGCAGCGAGAAGAATTTCCGCGTCATGCTGGTTTTCATGTTCCCTTTCTTGAAGGTCTCTTCCGGTTCCATCAGCACGAGTACGCCCGTCCACATCCTCTTGAACTCTTCGTCCGTCACCTTGTGCATCCTTCCGTCTCCCGGATCCATATAGGTGATGTGTTCCTTCTCTACCTTATAGATGACCACGAAGTGCTGCAGGTGCTCATGCACGATCACATGGGCGATGGTCGGTTTCGGAACGATGGAAAGTGCTTCAAACTGTGCCCTCACGCCTTTTGCCGAAAGTCCGAGCCGGTTGGCAGCCTCTATCAGTCCCAGCACGTTTGTGCCTTTCTGGTCGGTGAACGCATATTGCCGGATACGGGCAACCGGAAACTGAAGCCCGTAATGTGCGCAGACAGAGGCAAGGCATGCCGCGCCACAGTCCGTAATGTCATGCTGTTTTATCTTGATTCCTTTCTTATACATAGTCATTCTGTTTTTTCCGTTTTTCCATTCAATTCAATTTCGCTACCATTGTCTCGTTCTCATACTGTTTCGGGTTCACCCATCCGTCCATTTTCTGATAGAGCAGGTCGAACAGCGAACGTCGTGTCACCATGAAGTGCGCATTCACCGTCATTCCTTTTTTCAGTTTCCCTACCCTTCCGTTCTTCAGCTGGAGGTAATCACGCTTCATCTCGCATTTCACCTTGTAAAAGGAATTGCCTTGGCTGTCCGTCAGGAAGTCCGATGATATATCCTTTACTATTCCCGGTATCGTTCCCCATTCGTTGTAATTGAACGATTCCACCTGCACATTCACCGGCATACCCACGCTCATAAACCCGATGTTTCTCGGCGTGACATAGACCTCCAGGCAGAGCGTGGAGTCGGGGCTGATAACCGCCAGCGACTGACCTGCCTGAATGCTGCTTCCACGGTACACGCCGGAAAACTGGTCTACCGTTCCGTCCACCGGGCTGCGCACGATATACATGTCCTTGTCCTTTATCTCCTGATTCAGGCTGGAGTTCATCTCGTTGTATGTGTTCCGATAGGTGTTCTGGTCTGCCTGCCAGGTGCTGAGCTGGCTCTGTACCAGCGATGCTAGTTCGTTCTGCTGGCTTTTCAGTTTGAAGTAGTAACTGTCGTATTCCTCTTCCGAAATGACCTTCTTCTCAAAAAGCGTCCTATTCCGGGTGTATTCCTTTTCCGCCTGTGCCAGTGCCGTTTCCAGTTCCTGTTTCTTCCGGATGAAATAGGCGTATTCCTGCTGCCTTACTGGGGAACTGAACCGTTCCGGACGTTCGCCGTTCGCCAAAAAGGCAAGGTCGGCAAGCTGTGCACTGCAGTCGTTCAACCGGCTGGTCTGGTAATTGATCTTGTAGTCCGAATTGTTGGTGCGGAACCGGAGAATCACATCCCCCTTGTTCACCTGATCACCTTCCTTCACGAAAACCGAATCCACGATTTCGGTAATGGAGGAAGTGATTTCTGCCTTTTCCGCCACCGGTCTCACCACGCCGCTTCCCTGTACGGAGATATCCACATAGACGAAAGGAAGTGCCACTAATGTGACAGTCATAGCAAACAGGACAACCCAATAGATCACCTGCGATTTCGTTGTGTGCTGATAGATGTACGTCTCGATGCTATTTTCTATCCATTCATTAGGTAATAACATATCTATTTCTTATTTTTGATTAATACTTTTATTTTCTTTCACTGCACAAAAGTAAGATATGATGGATAAATTATAAGTTATCGTTACGTTACCATTACGTTAATACACAAACAAAAATACAAGGATTGCTATAACAAATATTTCTAGTATAGCAATCCTCGTAAACAAATGAAAGTCCATTCTCTTCTAAGTAAGGTTCATTATAGTTATTTTAATTATATAATGATATTCTACTTAAAATCTTGGCTGTCTCTATTCCTAACTAAGTAGTAAAGATTGAAAATAATGGCAAAAATTAAAAATATATTTTTCAATATAGATGCAACAGATATTGGATATGGATGCTCTATGAATGGTATCCATCCTACTGGTATAGTTACTATTGGAAATGTATATTTCATCAAACTAAACAATAGTATAAATGAAAATAATCCAAAATTCAATACTTTAATATTCTTGCCTTTCATAATCATATCAATCTTTACCTACATTATAACAATGCTCAATGACCTGTACACAAACTTCTTCTGCTGCAACAAGAAGCAAACAAATTATTAACAATCTGCTGTCTTACCAACAACATTCTCAATCAGTCCCATAACGAACACAAATGGAGCGATAATTAGTCCTCCTTTGGTTTGTTTCATTTCTTCGATAGTTAAATTTTTCATGTTTCCACAATTTAAATCATAGATATTACACCATAGGAGTAAACACTCCCCTTAATGCATCATAAATAATTTGCATAAGGCTTGGAGTTTTAATACTACCACCATTTACTTCTCTTCTTTCTTGCACACTCATAGTATGCATCAGTTCATTTCTTTCCATACGTTATTTTACTACGATAATATTCTCAAAAAATCATATCAAAATAAATCTACAACCCATTTTGCAACAGTTGAAACGCACCAAGAAATATCATATCCCAAGGATGTACCCTTATTAGGTTCACCACCTTCAATATTTACAAGTTCACAAATAGAAAGTTCTGTCATATTTTTATATTATCTTTTTAAAAATGTATTACAAATCGTTTTTTTCAACAATGGATACCCCCATACAACACACGAGTAAACTGCTATAAATGTTATAAGAAATTCCATACTACATACTATTTACCGTTCCATGCATCAATAGCTCCTTGTTTAATATCCGGCCATTGGTCAACCACCATAGCAATAGCAGCACTTAACACAATTCCGCCTATAACTCCAAGACCTCCAGCAACATTTTCTTTTTCTTCAATACTCAATTCTTGCATAATTTCATTTTGTCTAAACTTATTCATAACTCTAAAATTTAAATTATTAAAATATTATTTGTTTCAAAAATGGATAGCCATATTTAATCAAAACATACACAGCAGAAAATATGATTAAAAAGCGTATATGTTTAAAGGTATCTTTTTTCTGTTTTTCTTCATTTCCCATATTTTTTTTACACATAGTAGTAAATACAGAATATATTTTATTTTCCTAGTTGTTATTTTACCAACAAATGATAATTCTCTCAATAGGACTCAATTGTTCCAACTGTTCCTCTGTTGGAGGAAAATACCCGCCTGTAATTGACAGGTTCTCATCTTTGTTCAATTCTTTCATACGCAATAAGTTTATTTGTTAATACTATTTCCTTTCTGATTCTCTCAAATACCATTCTTCCACTATCTAAGTTTAAGAATATCCAAGGGAGTCTTGTTTTTCAAAAAATCCGGCAGCCAATGTTCCGTACAGCTTTCACCGTTAGGTCCAGGTGCTACTCCGCCACTCACGTTTTTCAATTCTTTAATCTCTAAAGTTTTCAATTCATTCTTTTTCATACGCATTTCTATTTAATTGTTATTATACTCTTTGTTTGTTTTACTGATGCAAAGGTAAGCCAACATTACTTGGAATTATGTTACCTTTATGTTATCATTAGGTTAATCCTTTTAATTAATCTTTCAATACAACTAACAGCAGATAGGATATGATTGAAACAAACTTAATTATATCCTATATCAACAACTAACCCAATACGTAACTACTTTCCCATCGACCATTTCTGTACACCAATATCCACCACCAATTATAGCTATCACTTCATCCCTTGTTAGTTCTTTCATCGTTTTTTCCATACAACTATTCTTTTTTAAAATTTCTACTGTCACAAAAGTATAATAGAATCGATGTGTTTTGAGTTAATTTAAAGTTATCTTTATGTTATCAATCGAAAGAAAATATATTATTTTTGCAAAAAAAGGACAATAATGAAAATAAAATACATCAAATACACGACTATTATATGTCTAATAGCTATTGTCTTTATTCAATGTATATGGCTATATAATTCATATATATTTTTAAAGGGAGATTCTATAACTAAAACATCTAAAATGTTAGAACAAGCTGTTACGGAGGAAACGTTCTCTAGGCTACAACATTTACCAATTGGGACTAAGGTTAAAAGTAGGACAAAGGAAGATAAAGGAAGAAATCTTCCTGAGTTTACTTATATGCAAGAGTCTTTAGATTCATTAAATATGCCTATATCATTAGATTCTATCAATCGAATTTATACAACAATCCTAAATGGCAAAGAATTTCCAAGTAAATGTAAAATTTCAATATTTAAAGGGAATCAATTAATTCAATATTCCGGGAAAATTAAAAAATCTATTTTCAATATTAAGACATTAGCACTTCCTTTAAGAAAGGATTATTCATTAACAATACAAGCTGAAATATCAAATCCTAGTATGTTTTTTTTCAAAAAAATGGGTGCTCTACTCTTTTCTACTACGATTCTTATAATCATTGTTATTGGAGGTTTCTTTTATCAAAAACAAATTATAGAGCAATTTAATAATATATTTCGTGTTCGCGAAGATTTTTCCTACGCAATGGTGCATGACATGAAAACCCCGCTTACTACCATATTCACGGCATTGAGTTTTCTGCACAGCGGAAGGTTGGACGACAAGCCGGAAACAAAAGAGAAATTCTTCAATGTCGCCAAGGAAGAGGCGGACCGCCTGCTGACACTGACCAATAAGCTGCTCACCATATCGAAACTGGAGAGCAAGAAGATGAAGATGGAGTGTGAAAAGATTACGCTGGAACCGATGCTCGTCAGGCTAGCTGACAAGTTCAAGGTGAAATCACACAAGCCCGTATCATTCGAGTTTGATTTGCAAACACCGGAGATATACGCTGATGCGGAATACATCGAAGAAGTGTTCAGTAACCTAATAGACAATTCCATCAAATATTCCAAAGAGCGTGTGGACATACGTATTTTATCGTCGAGAAACGACCTTTATTCCATTATCAAGATATACGATAACGGTCTTGGCATATCGGAAAAAGACCAGCGCAGCATCTTCAACAAATACGAGCGTGCAGCGGCTGGAAGCAGGAGCCGCAGGAAAAAAGCGTCCGGTTTCGGTCTGGGTCTGAATTTCGTGCAACAGGTAATCGAAGCGCACAAAGGAAAAATCTTCGTCAACAGCATAGAAGGTGAATTTACTGAATTTATTATCTATTTACCCTTAATGATCAAAGAACTATGATAAAGCTACTACTCGTTGAAGACGATGTGAACTTATGCTACATCGTACAGGCAGGTCTGCAGGCTGTCATCGGCGGCTATGAAGTGATTACTGCCGGAAACGGACTAGAAGGTCTGCACGCTTGGGAGGAACACAAACCGGATATCATCATATCCGACATCGACATGCCCGAAATGGACGGGTTCGAGATGGTAAGGCGCATCCGTGAGACGGACGGAGAAACGCCCATCCTGTTCGCTTCCGCTATGACATCGCCCAAAGACGTGAAACACGGCTACGAACTGGGCGTGAACAACTACGTGAAGAAGCCGTTTGTCCCGGAAGAGATAGACGCACACATCCACGCCATCTTGAAAATGAAGGAAGGTGCCAGAAGCAGGTCGGTAGAGGGGCACTGCAGGTTCAGCCATTACACGCTCGACACCCTACATGCCACCCTGCGTAATGAAAACACAGGTAAAATCCGTGTATTGACCACAACGGAAGCCAAAATCTTGCAGCTTCTCGCCGAAAACAAGAATGAGGTCATCCGCCGCGAAGCCATCCTGAGCCGTTGCTGGAATACGGAAGACGATTTTTTCGCATCCCGTAGCCTGGATGTATTTGTCACCAAACTCCGCAAGCTCTTTATCGATGATCCGGATGTGGAAATTAAGACCGCAAGAGGTGTCGGACTGATGCTGGTGGCAAAGTAACGTATCGGAATTACATAACCTTACGGGAAAGGATTCCATTCAGGTTTCCTTTTCCGTATTTTCCCTGTCCTTTAAATAGGAGTACAGGGTAGCTTTGCTTATGCCTGAAGCCTTGAGAATGTCAGACACGGTACACGCACGGGAATCATAAAGCTTCATGGCAAGTTCTATGCGTCCTGCATCGGCTTTCGGTCTCCCACCCTTGCGCCCCCTTGCCCGTGCGGATTCCAGCCCTTCAAGGGTTCTTTCCCGGATAATGTCACGCTCAAACTGGCTCACGCCTGAAAATACGGCAAAAAGCAGTTTACCTTGCGGAGTGGTCGTGTCAAGCCAAGGCTCTTTAATCGAACGTAGATCCGCACCCGTTGCGCCAATACGTTCAGCCAGCATAAAAAGCTCCTTTACAGAACGCCCCAACCTGGTCAATTCGCATACGATGACTGTATCTCCTTCACGAAGCGCATCTAGCATCCTATCCAGTTCAGGTCTTAATTTTCCTGCACCAGACACTTTTTCCTGATAAATACGCTCGCATCCCTCTTTTTTCAACCGGTCTATCTGCCGGTCAAGGTTCTGGTCATTCTTCGAAACCCTTGCATATCCTATAATCATATCCTTGTCTGTAATATATCATATATACTATTTTTCATACTTTGATAAAAAGACCGGTTTCCAGACAAACAGGAACAGCATTTCCTGCACAACTTGGGAAGACCGGAACGTGTATGAAAAACCTTCGTTTTTTGAAATTCGCTATTCCGATTTCGTTTCGTTTTCAAACAAGTGGAGTTGACGCTTATCACTATCCTCCTTGTTTCTTTTCGCCAACCGTTCACGTTCAAATTCCAACATTCCTGACACCGTTTGCCTGAATAAAGCCCTTTGCATTTCATTGGTTTTGTGCGGAGCGAATTTATCTCCTTCTTCGCGAATCCAATCCGAATAAACGTCAATGAATGTACAAATGCGGCGTGCGGAGTTACCTTTGTGCCGGAAAATAGAAAAATCACATGCCCATTCCGAAACCTCTGCTCCTTTTTGG
>OCJK01000181.1_pt1 | contig 26368 bp, 19 predicted proteins | sample 1480781 | NCBI WGS metagenome assembly OCJK01 (sample SAMN05301484, study PRJEB22388) | human gut metagenome | isolation source: Infant 1 DOL 27 gut | host: Homo sapiens | place: USA: Pittsburgh, Magee-Womens Hospital of UPMC | collected 2013/2014 | reverse complement strand
AGAAAGGAGGAATATCATGAGCATACTCCTAAAAAAAGCACCCAAATTAGCAAAACATATTATAACAAGTTTTTATATAAATCGAGATATCAATGAAGTATTAAAATACCTTTGTGAAAATGTTACATGGATTGGACCAGGAGAACAGGAATTTCTCACTTCTTTTAATGAAATAAAAAATTATTTTTATGCAGGTCAAGATGAAATTCCTTCTTGTGATATAAATAATGATATATTTGAAACTGTAAGTGAAGATGAGAATAGATGTATGGTATTAGGAAGATATACTGTTCGAACTAAAGAAAATGCTCAAATGATTTTAGAGGTAAATCAACGTTGTACATTTGAGATAATTGAGGATAGAGGAAAATTATTAATAAAGCACATGCACATATCAAACCCTTATGGTGAAATGCAACTTGATGAATACTTTCCCACTAAAATTGGAACTCAAAGTTATGATTATTTGCAAAGATTACTAAAAGAAAAAACAGAAGTTATTGAAATGATTACAAATAATATCAATGGTGGCTTAAAAGGTAGCAATGATGATAGTACATACTCATTTTTCTATGTCAATGAGGGATTGCCCAAAATATTAGGATACACATATGATGAGTTCATGGAAATGAGTGGTGGTTCAGCAGTGGGTGCTGTATATCCACCAGACTTACCTAAAGCACTAGAAGATTGTGAACGATGTTTTGCAAAAGGACCTACATATTCATCTGAATATAGAATCCGAAAAAAAGATGGAACATTAATGTGGGTATTAGATTCTGGAATGAAATCGTTAAATAGTGATGGCATAGTAAAAATTAATAGTATTATTACTGACATAACCCAACTAAAAAACATAGAATCTGAACTAAAATTAGAAAGAGAGCGATATCGTATTGCTTTGCAAAATATTACAGATATCATGTTTGAGTATGATATTGAAAACGATACCCTTATAAAATATCAACGTGTAGAAATTGACAAAAAAATTGAATTAGAAAATTTTGAAACAAAAAATTACTCCAAACTATTAGAATCTGGTAAAATTATTCACCTTGATGATATTGGAAAACTACTAGAAGTACTTCATGGAAATCTTCGTGAAACAATTGAGATAAGACAAGTAAATTCATTAACTAAAAATGAATGGAGATGGATTCGTGTTCAATGTTCAGTTATATATGATAGTGACCATAACCCTATCAAAACAATAGGCGTTTTAAAAGACATAACTGAAGATAAATCTAAATTAGAAAGCTTAATTAATCAGGCTCAACGTGACCCACTAACACAATTATATAATCAAAGAGTATCACAAAATCTTATTGAAGAGTATCTATGTAGTTCTGATTCCAAAAATAATGATGCTCTATTAGTTATTGATATTGATGATTTTAAAACTGTAAATGATACTTTTGGGCATTTAGAGGGAAATGAAGTTTTAGTTGCTGTATCAAAAATACTATTACATAACACACATGATAAAGACATAGTTGCTCGAATTGGTGGAGATGAATTTACAATATTTATAAAATCATTAACAAAGGATTTAATAATAAAAATTACTAATGATATTTTAAATGATGCGAGTAAAATAAAAGTAAAGGACAATCATAAAATAACATTAAGTATTGGTATTGCCTTCACTGATGATTCAACTAAATTATATAAAGATTTATTTTCTAAAGCTGATAAAGCTCTTTATCTATCAAAAGCAGATGGCAAAAATTGTTATAGTACATACGAATAATAAAGCTATTTATACGACCAAGAATGAACCTTTAAATTTAATTTCATAGTCTAACAATCAAAGAGTTGAAGCTAATCTTATAGCTAGTCAACTAGTTCCTAGAAAAAATTTAGACAATATATTTATTGATACTGCTCATTTTTCTAAAGAGCAAATTTATATAAAAAATTAAACTTTTATATACATACAGATACTAATGATAAACAGTTATCATTAGTATCTTCTATCTTAAAACAAAATGATAATTTATCTATATAAAAAAGTGCTTTGTTGACAGAGTTCACTTTTTTATATAGGTAAAGAATTTAAGTATAAATACATGTTTTATTCTATACATTTTAGTTAATGTAAAATTTCTTGATTGTACTCTCTAACTTTTCAACATTATACTATTTATATACCACTTAGTTAATATAAAACGCCTACGAAAATTGGTTATGCTCTAGGATTTACTTTATTTACATACCACTTAGTTAATATAAAACATTTTTTCTTTGCTTCCTAATAGTCCTTTTCTAAATTATTTACATACCACTTAGTTAATATAAAACTGTAGAAATGGGATATAAGTCGTTTTTTTTAGATATTATTTACATACCACTTAGTTAATATAAAACCCAACTAGGTTTTTAGTTTCTAATAATTTGACATAACTATTTACATACCACTTAGTTAATATAAAACTGCTCTTACAACTAAAGATGATATATATGACGTTGTTATTTACATACCACTTAGTTAATATAAAACATGCGTAAAACTTATGCTTATAAAATATATATTGATAGATTTACATACCACTTAGTTAATATAAAACCAATATATTGTTCAAGAAGTGTATCATCTTCTGGATTATATTTACATACCACTTAGTTAATATAAAACTTTTCTTCGTCTTTAGATGATTGTTTTATTGTTCACCAATTTACATACCACTTAGTTAATATAAAACTATCTATCATTTTTATGTTGTTAACTTTTAAATCTCCATTTACATACCACTTAGTTAATATAAAACAAGTTTGTTTGTAAAATAGTCTATGGTTAAAATGTCCATTTACATACCACTTAGTTAATATAAAACAATAATTGCAGTATCTTTTAAGAATTGAGTGGTTTTAATTTACATACCACTTAGTTAATATAAAACCCCAAAATAAACTGGGCATTTTCAATGCTTACACATGTGCAACTCTCTTAAATTTGCAGCGAACCATGAGTAGTGCAAATGATAAAGCTTATCACATGCCCTCAACACCTTATATTTCAAGCGTTAAGCCCTACTTTGTAACAAATATCGCTCACTGCAAAACTATTTACATTTTTATTATATCATAAATATATTATTTTTGAATATCTGTACCAATTTGTGGTATAATAAAAACAAGAAGAACTACAATCTATTTAGACGTAGAGTGAAGTTCAAATACTAATGTTTATTCTTTTTGAACTTGATTTTTAGTTCAAAACTAAAGTCACTCCTGCCAGAGTGGCTTTTTACTTTTTTAAACAATTTACTATTTAAGTAAACTATTAAACTGGCAACTAAACTTGCTAGTACACCTTGTAAAAAATTATCCATACATACTCACCTCCCTTCTATACATTGGGAGGATAATCTTTTGTATGAACTCCACTCTATAAATTGTAGATTACATCTTCTTGCTAAAAATGTTATAGCATATAATTCTTACATATTTTACCTATATATTACTTTTCTAAAGATTCGTCTATATATTTCTGTATACATCTACTCTATCCTCGATTTGTTACAACCCCAATCAAAAAAGTAGTTCAACTTCTAAGTTTTATACAAAGCAGGAAACTCAATTATTATTAGAAAAATCAAAAAATATTCCTATAGGTATACCAATTTTTTTGATGCTAACTCTTGGATTACGTTTTGGTGAAGCTGTATCACTTATATGGTCAGATGTAGACCTTGATAAAAAATCTCACATGTAAATCAAACATTAGTTTATGTATACAATAAAATAATCTTCAAAGGCCCTAAAACCCCTAGATTCAAAAGAAGATTATTTGTTCCTGATGAACTTATAAGTTTGTTTAAAGGGGAAAAATTAAAACAAAATAAGTTAAAATTACAGGGCATATTGAAAAATGAATTTGATTTGATATGCTTAAATAAAAGATTCAACCCGTGAGTTCAACCAACTTTTGTTGTTCATTTTAAAAAACTATTAAGAGATAATAATCCTAGAGATATAAAAGTACATGAATTAATACATGCAAATGCGACTTTGATATTACTTTCAGGTACTAACATAAAAGCTATTTATAAAATATTAGTACATGCAGATATAAAAATAGCTATGAATATATATTCCATATTCTCACTTATTAGATGAAATGAATAAAGAAACATCTGAAAATATAAGCAAAATACTATTCAAATAATGTTCAGTTTTATGTCAATTAAATGTCACTCAAAGTGCTTTTTTTCCATTTGTCAGTTAAATGTCACTTAAAGTACCTTTTTCCTATTTGTCAGTTAAATGTCAGTAATATATAAATAAGATATATTTATAAGACCCTTAAAATCACTATTATTTAATAAAATTTATAATTATATACTATTTGCTGTTGACATTGGTATTATACCATAGTTTATCATTTATATTAGAATAAAATTATTAATTAATAGTTTCGTAATTTTATAATAGATTTACAGGGAGTGATAATAAATGGATACAAAAATATCTATAAACGAAAACATGAGTCTAGGTAAAAGATTTTTTAAATACCTAGCACCATCTGTAGTTGCAATGTGGGTTTTCTCACTATATACAATGGTTGATGGAATATTTGTAAGTAAAGGAGTTGGAGAATTAGCTTTAGCTGCTGTCAATATATCAATGCCTTTTATTAATTTTATATTTGCAGTTTCTCTATTATTTTCAACTGGTGCATCTACCATAATTGCAATCTATCTGGGGAAAAAAGATATTAAATCTGCTAACGAAGTCTTTTCATTTAACTTAGTATCAATAATTATATTATCAATAATTATATTAGCTATAACTTTTTTTAATTTAGATAGATTAGCACTATTTTTAGGAGCTACAGAATCTACAATTGGTATGGTTAAAGATTATTTAGGAATAATAATATTTTTTAACGGATTCTTTATAGTGTCTTATTCTTTAGAAGTTATAATAAAAACTGATGGCTTTCCAATATTAGCTACTGTTGGTGTAATAATATCTGCTCTTACAAACATCATACTTGATTACTTGTTTGTAATTGAATTTGGATGGGGTGTAAAAGGTGCTGGTATTGCAACTGGTTTGTCTCAAGTCTTTTCTACTATTTTCTTCTTAATACATTTTTTAAGAAAAAACTCTACTTTGAATTTTTCAAAATTTAGAATTGATTTTAAGACACTTAGAAAAATTGTATTTATAGGTTTTCCTGATTCAACTACTGAATTAAGTTGTGGTATAGTTGTTTTACTTTTTAACTTAAGTCTTACTAAATATATTGGAGAAAATGCTCTTATTTATTATAGTGTCATAAATTATATAAATACATTAGTACTTATGACTATGATGGGTATAACTCAAGGTATGCAACCACTTACTAGCTTTTATTATGGTGCAGGAAATATAGATAATGTAAAAAAATTATTAAAAATGGGGATAAAAGCCACAATAATAGCATCAGTTGCTGTATTTGCAATTTGTATGGCTTTTTCAGGACCAATAGTCTCTTTATTTATACATCCAGAAGAAACAATGCTATTCAATGAAGGAGTTCGTGTATTTAAAATATTCTCTATATCTTTCTTATTGGTAGGAATTAATGTAATAATTTCTGGATTCTTTGTATCAGTAGAAAAACCATCAATTTCTACTGTTATATCTCTTGGTAGAGGGCTTGTAATAGTTGTTTTAAGTCTAATTTCAATGATACTAATATTTGGTGGACAAGGAATATGGATGACTACTATTGTTTCTGAGTTTATATGTCTTATTTTATCTTTAGTTTTTCTAAAAAAGAATTTTTCTACATTAGACTCTAATCTAAATAAGGTTGCTTAGATGATAAGAGTAGCAATATATGAAAATATCTAAATAAAAAATACCTATTATACAATCTTGCAAATATTAAACCTTTGCAAAAATTAGGATTATATAATAGGTATTTTATTTATGTAATTATTTTATTTCTAAATATCCATAGCCATCTTTTATTAAAGTTCCTTTTACTTCATATTCTACAGGTTTTTTAAATATTGGACCATCTACGACAAATGTATGATACTCTCCATGTTCTCCACATGGGTCTGCACCAGCATTTTTTATCTTCTCCACAAGTTCTCTAGTTAATTTTTTTCCTAAAAATTCCTCTCCTAAGTGCTTTAAGTTTACTTTTGTTACAACACTACAAAATCCACTGTCTATAAATTCATATACTAAATCCTCTCTACTCTCTTGCCATAATGGTAAATCTACTTTCATACCAACTGCTTCACATCTATCAGTATCCCATTTTCTATGACTTTCTATATCTATATCTCCATATGCACATATCGTTGCTCCCATGTTTTTAGCTTTTATTAAAGCCCTCTCAAAGCTCTCTTCATATCCTTCTACACCACACTCAGCAACTAATAAAGGTAATCCTATGTTGCTACTTACTTGCTTAAGCATATTATATTCTAAATTATGTGTCCATGACTTTCCATGTTCTTCACTTATAGTTGTCAAGAGTGCCACAGGCTTATATCCTTTTTTCAACATTCGATTTAATGCTAATATACTATCCTTACCACCACTAAATGACATTACAAATTTTTCATCAGCCAATTTTAACACCTCTTTCATCTAACTTTGTTTTATTAACATAATTATACCAAATTTTTGAGTTGCATAGCAAATTATATTAAATTGTTAATTCACTATAAAGAATGCCCCTAATATTAAAAGTATAACCCCTATGTATTTGTATAAATGCATTGTTTCTTGTCCCAAAATTACGCTATCAATAAAAAATCCAACTAAAACTTGGGATACAAGAGTTAATATAAGTGTATTTGATACTCCTAAATTTGGAATTGCCTTTACTGTAAAATATATTATTAGACCTCCAAATACTCCTCCTAATAACAACTTATAATTAAAACCATTTATAGATACTAGACACTTTAAGTCACCTGTAACTATTATACTTGCCAAAAAAAATATTGCTCCTACAGTTAAGCTTATAAAGGTGGCCACTAATGCTGTTGTACTTTTTCCTAGCTCTCCATTTATAAAAGCTTCAAGAGCTGTAGAACCACCTGCTAATAATGCAAATATTATTGCCCATAATTTTGTCATGGACAAACCTCCTTCTATATAATTCTATTAATAGAAGTTTATGATACAACCTATTAATTAATTACTAAGTATAGTTTAATTTTTATACACTAGGCTTTATTTGGATATGAATTTCTGTTATAATTGTTCTATCGATTTTGGAGGTGATTTTATGTACACAAATTTTAATATCGATTTTAATAACTTTAATAAAAAAGAAAATGCTATTAAATTTATGTTAATGGGAGTATTACTCATTATATTAGGATTATTATGCCTTACATTTAAGACATTAGGTATAAAATTAATTTCTTGGACTTTTGGTATTGCACTTTTATTCTTTGCATATTTAAATTTAAAAAATATTAATGAACTAAAAAGATATGCTACTAAAGAAGAAATTAAACCCTCTATTAATATCCAATGGGTTCTAATAATTGCATGTATATTACTTTTTGTATTTCCTCAAAAAATACAAAGCATATTTTCATTATTTTTAGGATTTTATTTAATCTTTAATCAACTAGTAGCACTTGTAAATAGTAAGAATAATCCTTATTCTAAATTTACAACTTGGAATATAGTTAAGATTCTATTTGGTATATGCCTTATATTATCTCCACTTTTTTTATCTAGATTTATAGTATCGATAATGTCTTTTTTCATAATATTATTTGGACTAGTTCTATTTTTCTCTGGAAATACAGCGAGAAAATATTAATTATTTTCTCGCTGTATTTTTATATTACTTAAAATAGAATTTGTTTAAGTTATCTATTTGTGGTAATATGTTTTTTGTACAAGCTCAGCGTACAATTTTATTAGAAATAGGTGATTTTTTGGATAAATTTAAATATGCTTTTGATAATAAAAGATATCATACTTGGAATTACTATCTTAGAAATACTTTTGGAGAAAAAGTTTTTAAGGTATCTATAAATGCAGGATTTACTTGCCCAAACATTGATGGAAGTCTTGGTTATGGCGGATGTACCTATTGTAGCAAAGAAGGCTCAGGTGATTTTGCTGGAAACCCTAAAGATAATCTTATCAGTCAATTTTATAATATAAAAGAAATGATGTTAAAAAAATGGCCTCATGCAAAGTATATTGGCTACTTTCAAGCCTATACAAATACGTATGCTCCTCTTGAAGTTTTAAAAGAAAAATATGAGACTATATTAGAACTTGAAGATGTCATAGGTCTTTCAATATCCACAAGACCTGACTGTTTGCCAGATGATATTGTAGAATACTTGTCTGAACTAAATAAAAGAACCAATTTATGGGTTGAACTTGGACTTCAAACAATTCATGATTCTACATCTAAAATTATAAATAGAGGTCATGATTATAAAACATTTGTTGAAGGTGTTGAAAAATTAAAGTCTAAAAATATAAAGGTTGTCGTACACATTATAAATGGTCTTCCTGGTGAAGATTATAATATGATGATGGAAACAGCAAAGGCAGTTGGTAAAATGGGTGTAGACGGTATAAAAATCCATCTATTGCATGTTATAAAAGATACTCCTATGGAAAAGATGTTACAAAATGGTATGTTAACTCTTATGGAACAAGATGAATATATCAATCTTGTCTGTGACCAATTAGAAATACTTCCTGAAACTATGATAATCCATAGACTCACTGGTGATGGTAAGAGGGATGAACTAGTAGGTCCTATATGGAGCCTAAAAAAATGGGAAATTTTAAATAAAATTGATGATACTTTAAAGGCTAGAAATTCTTATCAGGGCTGTAAGTTTGTTTAATACAAAATAATAACTATAGAAATGGTTATATAAATATAGTCCTTTCTATAGTTATTTAGTATTTACAAAACAAAATATTAATTTGTACATTTATACAATATATAATAAAAAATAGATAGTCTAAACTGTATCTACTTATATTTTATTTGTACTGTCCACTTTATTCTATAAAATTTGTAAATAGTTATTTTTTAATACCAAATATAATTTGGTATAATTTTTGTTGGACTCTAAAATGTATACCAATAAATCCTTTTTAAGTATATAATTCTAAATACTTTCAGTTTTTTCAATCTGCTTTAACTTGTTGGACTTATAAAATATTCTTATTTCATCATAAGAAAGATTAAGTGCTACTACTGCAGATATTAACATCAACATCACTCCAAATAACTTCCCTAAGGAAAAACTTTCTCCTAATATAGTGCAACCAATTATTACTGAACCAACTAATTCTACTGATGCCACAACACCTGCAACTGACAACTCTACACCTTTAGATATACCTGCTGCATAAAAAATATATGCAAGTGCAGCTGGAACAATGCCTAACATTAGCATACAAGATAAAACATCTAAATCCTTAGCATAATTTAAGATTTCCCAAGGTCTTGAAGAAGGAATCATAAATATAGCTCCAAATAAGAAACTGTATACTAATATTGTTGAACTTGAAAATTCCTTTAAAGCATTTTTACTAATAGTTGGCATAAGTGCATATGCTATTGCTGATAATACCCCAAGTAAAAGCCCAAAAGCGTTTAAACCTTGAAAATCCAAACGTCCACCAGTCACTGCCATAATTGCACCAATAAAACAAAGAATAAGTGAAAATAATTTGCTTCTAGTAATATTTTCTTTATAACATATTTTTGAAAATATTGCTAAAAACAGTGGTGATGTATATAGTAAAACTGCTGCAATTGATACACCCGCAATGTCAATTGCTTTAAAATAACATAAATTAAACATTGCCTGACATATAATTCCTATTATTACTGAATATATAATTCCTTTTTTGTTTATCTTTAAGATTTGTGGTGTCCTTATAGATGAATATACGCCTAAAACTATAAATCCAAAAAACAATCTTGTAAATGCTACTTGTTCTGATGTCAGTCCATTTCCCATTAAAAACTTTCCAAATAATCCAAGTGTAGCCCATAATAACCCTGCTATTGCTATAAATACATACCCTTTACTTTTTTCTCCCATTTTAAATTCCCTTCTATTTTTATTTAGTCAATTTACACTCTTCTTTTTAAGCAAAAACTATGCCATCTTAAATCAATATATATCGACTCTAAAACCCTAGTCTTTCCAATAATACTAATAAATTTTCAATTTTTTTATATTTATTTTTCACTTACTTTAAGTTGATTTAGACTTATTTTAATTGTAAAATGAGTTATATATAACTTATTTAAAGTTAAAATAGACTGAAACTTATATATAAATATCAAATTTTAAGTATATTAATCAATTAAACCTATTTTAATATATCATTAAAAATTTAGGAGGAAAATATAAAAATGAATTTAGATTTGGAATTTTATCAAAAAATATTAGAAGCTTCCCATGATGAAATATGTGTTTCTGATGATAAAGGAATAATAATATATTGTAATAAAGCATTTGAAGAAAATTATGGTCTAAAAAAAGAAGATATTTTAGGAAAAAATGTTTCTTTTTTAGAAGACTCTGGATATTCAACAAAAAGCCCCATACCAATTGTATTAAAAACAAAGACTAAATTTTCACTGGAACAAGATACTCAAACAGGGAAAAAGCTTATCATAACTGCTACCCCTATATTTGATGAAAATGGACACTTAGAATTTACTGTTGAAAATTGTAGAGATATAACTGAACTTAATAATATAAAAAATAAACTTGAAGACACAAAAAAGCAAGTAAAAAAATATAAATCTGAAGTAGAAACACTATACAGAACTGCACTTAGAATTGAAGATACTGTAATTATGGACGGAATAGTTATGAGACCAATCATAAACACAGTAAATCATGTTTCTAAAACGGATGTAAGTGTACTTTTATTGGGTGAATCTGGAACAGGAAAAAGCTCACTTGCTAGATATATACACCACAACAGCAATAGATCTAATGGCCCATTTATAACAATAAATTGTGCAACTATATCTCCACAACTTCTTGAATCTGAACTTTTTGGATATACTTCAGGTGCTTTTACAGGTGCAAGTACTAAAGGTAAAGTTGGGCTCGTAGAATTAGCTAATGGAGGAACTCTTTTTTTAGATGAAATAGGAGATATACCACAAAATCTACAGGCAAAATTTTTGCAATTAATACAGGATAGAACTTTTACTCCAGTTGGGAGCTTAAAAAATAAAAAGGTCGATATAAGAATTATATCTGCTACAAATGTTGATTTAGTTTCAAAAGTAAAAGAAAAAAAGTTTAGAGAAGATTTATACTATAGATTAAATGTTATAGAAATAAAATTGCCTCCTCTTAGAGAAAGAAGGGATAATCTAGTGGAAATTATAAAATATTATTTTAATAGGTACTCAAGTGACTTCAATCTAAATAAAACTATTTCTAAAGAAGCTATGGATGCTATTGCAAATTATAGATTCCCAGGCAATATAAGAGAATTACAAAATATAATTCAAAAAATCTTGCTTACTTGTACAGATAATCATATAACAATAGATGACTTACCAAACATTCTTACAAAAAATATACATATTACCAATAATGGAAATAAAACACATATATCCCAAATTAATAAGGTTATTATATCTGACTCAAAATCTACTAATTATAAAAATAAAAATTTTGACACTTTAATTAAAGAGTATGAAAAAAATATAATTTTGGATGCTTATGAAAAATTTGGTAGTTCTTATAAAGTAGCCAAACACCTTGAAATCTCACAGTCTAAAGCCAATAGGTTAATTAGAAAGTATACTAATACTTAATTTTAAATTTGATAAATAAAAACTTAACACTATTTACATATTGTAAATTTGGCCATTTACTGTTATTATGAATATGGTTGAAATTATTTAAATAAATACTGTTGACTTAGTTTCATATATTTACCATTAAACTTTTATCATAAATATCATATCATAATAATATATTTAATAAGTCTAATAAACTATACGAGGTGTAAATATGTTAATGAATACCCATTTTATTATGGCAAAATCAATACTTGATAATATAGATGAAAATAAAACATTCTTTATAAGCGAAAAAAATTTTATATATGGCAATATAAAGCCTGATGCTTTTTCTAAATATAAATTAAAAAAACATTATTTAGATGAGTCATTTAATATGATTGTTTCTAAAATAAACTATCTATGCAGTCTTAATATAGATAGTCTTTCTAAATACTTTTCAGTAAGTAGACTTAGTCAGGAACTAGGAGTCATATGTCATTTTTTATGTGATTTTTTCTGTGTAGCTCACAGTGAACGTTGGGAGTTTAAGCATAGCTTAAATAAACATGTTACTTATGAAAGAGAACTTGGAGCATTTGCAAAAGATGTTGATTTATCTAAAATTAAATGTGGTACTATAAATAGTAGTTTTGAGAAGTTTTTTACTAAACTTTATAGTGATTACAAAAAGAAAACTGATTATATGAATGATTTAAAATTTTCAGCTTATACTTGTAATAGTGTCATAAATTATATACTTGACTCTATTTTATCTAATACAATAAAATCATATCATATAGCAAATTGCGGTTAACTTAAGAATTTTTAAACTTATAATTGAATATAATTAAAATGACTGCTCTATAGAATATAATTTTATACTTCTCTAGGACAGTCATTTTTTATACTAACTATTTATCTCCATTATAACATCTATGGCACTTTTTACACTATCTACTACATAATTTGCACTTTGCTTTACATCTTCCCTTGCCTTAGACATTGCAAAACTATATTTAAATCCTTCTAACATGCAAATATCATTTGGAGAATCCCCAATAGTAGCAACTTCATCTGGACTTACATTTAACGTTTTTATTACATGCTCTATACTTCCTCTTTTTGACACACTTTTAGGAACTATATTTAAAGTATATGTTCCAGAAAAATATATTTCTAAGACTTCACTAAACTCACTTTTTAGATAAAGTTCTATTCTGGATAACTCTTCCAAATTTTCAGAACATACGCCTATATTTCCTATAAGATTATCAAAACTACTTCTTTTTTCAAAATCTGGGTCAACTATAAAGTCACTAGAATAATGTCTAAAAGCAGTGGTATCACTACCCACAATTACATCACCCTTATATTTAAAATAAAGTTGTGCATCACTTGACTCAAATCTATCAATGACTTTTTTTACTAAATTATCATCTATCGTTCTTTTAAAAATTACATTATAATCTTTATCATATATAAATGAACCATTTTCACATACATAGTATCCATTCATATCTAAACTATCTTTGATAATATTATGTGCTTGTTTAAAAATTCTACCTGTAGCAACATTAAACTGTACTCCCTTTTTTTCTATTTCTTCAATTGCTACTATATCTTCTTTTGTTATGGTTCCATTTTCATATAGAGTTCCATCTAAATCACAAAATATATGTTTTATCATAAATTAAAAGCCTCCAAAAACAATTTTATATTTTACTAATACTTTAATCAAAATAACTTAAAGCTTTTCTAATTGTATTCTCAATTCATTAAGCAAATCTCTAGTAGCTCTTAATCTTATCTTTCTTCTATCCCCATTAAATATATTTTTCTTTACTATTGTTTTTCCATTTATATATATTGCAGTATAAACCAGTCCCACAGGCTTCTCTTTGGTTCCTCCACCAGGTCCAGCTACTCCAGTTGTGGATATACCTATATTAGCTTTAAGTCCTTTAGCAACGCCCTCAGCCATTTCTATAGCTGTTTGCTCACTTACTGCTCCAAACTCTTCCAAAGTTTCTCTTTTTACTCCTAATCTTTTCATTTTAGAATCATTAGAATATGTTACACAACCTTCAAGAAATACAGAGGATATACCTGGATAGTTTATAAGAGATGAAGAAACCAAACCTCCAGTACAAGATTCAGCCACTGCTATTGTTAGATTTTTTTCTACAAGTAGCTTAGAAACAGCATCTTCTAAAGCAGTCTCCCCTTCAGATATGGAAATATCTCCTTCAGTATATACATATTTACCAACTCTACTTTTTATTTTTTCTTCTACTGGTTTTATTAATTTAAAAGCTTCTCTTTCATTTTCAGCCTTTGCAGTTATTCTTATTGTAACTTCTAATTCTTTTGCATATAAAGCAACTGTTGGATTAGTCTGCTCATTAATTATATCGAGAATTTCTAATTCTAGATTTGACTCACCTATTCCATATAATCTTAAAGTCTTAGATACTAGCATTTCATTTGTGAATTGTTGTAAGTAAGGTTTGACACTCTCATTAAACATAGCTTTCATTTCTCTTGGAGGTCCAGGCAATACTATTATAAATTTACCATCTTTTTTTAAAATTGCCCCTGGAGCTGTACCATTATTATTTTTTAGTACTATAGCATCTTTTGGAAAGTACACTTGTTTCATATTATTTTCGGCCATTTTTTTCCCTGTTTTAACAAAGAAAGATTCCAAAACCTCTAGTGAAGGTTTATGTAGTTCTAATTTCTGACCAAAGTATTCTGCAGCAGTTTCTTTTGTCATATCATCACCAGTTGGCCCAAGACCACCTGTAGTAATTACAAAATCACTTCTCTTTAAGCTTTCATCAAAACATTCTAAAAGTCTTTGTTTGTTATCTCCAACAGTACTCTGATGGTATACTTCTATTCCCAATGATGCTTTTTCTTTAGCTAAAAATTGAGAATTTGTATTTACTATATCTCCCAATAATATTTCTGTTCCTACACTTATTATTTCAGCTTTCAAAATTTATCACTCCTTGATTTATAGCCATTAAGACTAGTCTTAAGTTCATAACAATAATTTTAGCAAAAATAATAACATAAATAAAGTTAAAAAATCATTTAAACATATCTTTAAACTAGATTATTATTCTAAAACCACACATAATATAAACTTCGTATATAGTGGTACTTTCATCCTCAACTGTTAATTCATATAATTAAGTATGTAAATAAAAAGTTTACTTTAAAATAATAAAAATTAAAATAGGAGTGTATAATATGAAAATAGCAGTTATAATGGGTGGAATATCATCAGAGAGAGAAGTTTCTTTAAATTCAGGAAAAGAGATATATAATAACCTTGATAAAAATAAATATGAAGTTGTAAAAGTAATAATAGATGATAAAAAAGATATATTTACAAAGATACCAGAAGATATAGATTTTGCAATACTTGCTTTACATGGAAAATTTGGTGAAGATGGATGTATACAATCAATACTTGAGACTATGGATATACCATACTCTGGATGTGGACCTCTTTGCAGTGGGATGTGTATGGATAAAAATATAACTAAAAAAATGCTTAGAGATTCAAACCTACCTACTGCTCCATGGGTTTTAGTAAAATCAGTTGATGAAATAGACTATGATGAAATAGATAATATAGGTTATCCAGTATTTATAAAACCAAACTCAGGAGGTTCAAGTGTAGCCACATTCTTTATTCATTCTAAGGATGAAGTTGAAGAAGCAGTTAGAAAAGGTCTGGAAGTTGATGAATTTGTAATGATTGAAAAATATATACCAGGTGGAGAATATACTTCATTCATATTAAATGGAGAAGTGTTCCCTACAATATCTATAAAATCTGATTCAGGATTCTTTGATTATGAAGCTAAATACTCAGTTGAAAAAGGTGCAAAGGAAGAAGTTGTTTACTTAGATGAAGAACTTCAAAAAAGAGTAAACGAAATTTCTGAGACTTGTTGGAAAATTTTTAATTGCAAAGCATATGTAAGAGTTGATATGATTATAAGTGAAGGTATTCCATATGTTCTTGAACTAAATACTCTTCCTGGAATGACTCAAACTAGTTTAATTCCTAGAAGTGCTGCTGCTAGAGGTATTAAGTACAGTGAACTATTAGATAAACTTATAGAATACTCTTTAAATTAGATGAAATAATTTGAGGTGGTAATTTGATATTTTCAAATCTAAAATTAAATGATAATGAACCAATTTATATACAACTTAAAAATTATATAAGTGATATGATATCAAAAGGACTAATTCCAGACAATAGTAAGCTCCCTTCTACAAGGGAGCTTAGTCAGCTTTTACAAGTTAGCCGAAATTCTGTAGTTTTAACTTATGAAGAATTAAAATCAGAAGGATTAATCTACTCTATTTCAGGAAAAGGTACATTTGTTAAATCAAAGAATAAATCTTCAAATACTACATGGTCATTAAACTGGGATTGTTTAGAGAATACATACTCTAAAAAAGCCAATGAATTGGACATTATAAAAAGTGAAATTCCTTGGAGCTCTGACCTGATTTCCTTTAAAAGTATTTCTCCAGATGGAGATTTATTCGACATGGAAGAATTAAAAAAATCCTTTTTAAATAGAATTTCACTAGAAGGACATAAATTACTCAACTATGGATATGCACAAGGTTATAAGCCACTTATTGACTATTTACTAGAATATATGACAAACAAAGGTGCTGATATAAGTAATAAAGATATACTAATAACAAATGGATTCACAGAAGGCTTTGATATTATTATGTCATCTTTTACCCAAGAAAAAGACTACATAATATGTGAAAATCCTACTCATAATACTGCTATAAAAATTATGAAATCTCATAACCTCAATATCTTAGGTGTAGATATAAATGAAGATGGTTTGGACTTCAATATGCTAGAAGACAATTTAATTAAGTATAAAAATAAAATAAAGTTTGCATACATTACACCCTCTTATCACAATCCTACAGGAATTGTAATGACTCCTGAAAATAGGTACAAATTCTATAATCTTATGAAAAAATACAATATAGCAATTATAGAAGATGGATTTAATGAAGAATTACTCTACAATAGTTCTCATATATTTCCTATCTGTTCCCTAGATAATATGAATAATGGGGTCGTATATATTGGTAGTTTTTCAAAAATTTTATTTCCTGGAATGAGAATTGGATGGATATTTGCAGATAAAAAAGTAATCAATAAGCTAGAAAGTGTAAAAAGGTGCAGAAACATACATGTATCCTTTTTAGACCAAGGAATTTTATTTGATTATTTAAGTAATGGAGGTTTTGAAAAATACATTAAAAAAATACGTAAATTCTATGGGGACAAATTTAACTTTGCATATAAATGTATAAAAAAATATATAAAAACAGAATATATCTTGGGTGATGGTGGTTTGCATATATTTATAAAACTAAAAAATATAGATACTAGAGTTTTATTAGAAAAATGTTATGAAAAAAATGTTATATTTATGCCTGGAGACTTATTTTTTACAGATAACTCTGGTTTTGATACTTTAAGACTCGGATTTTCTAGGTTGTCTTTTGAAGACATTGAAATTGGAATAAAAATAATTGGAGAAACTATAAATGAAATGTTCTAGGTTAACTAAATATTGTTAGCCTAGTTTATTTTTATGAGGTATAATATATATAGTTTATATGAATCTAATACTGGGGGATAATATGAGTAAAAAGTCAAAACGAAGAAAAATTAATAAATTAAAATTAACGATTGTAATAATTGTATTATTTCTTGCTTTATTATCTATATATGAGATACTGTTCTCTAATCCCAACAAAAAAGGTAATATAAAAAGTCAAGAAACTATGCAAAATAAAAATAATACAACAGATGATTCTAAAAATAATCAAAGCTCTACCAAAAAGCAGGAAGATAATAATATCAAGCCTACTTTTTCATATTCTTCAATACCAGATAATATAAAAAATAAAATGATTGGTAAATCTATGCCTACTGATGAACCTATAAGCTTTGATAGTCTATCTTATTTAAAACTTACATATTATGGATTTGATGAAAAAACTCATCAAGGAGAAATGATAGTAAACAGTGAACTAGCTCCAGAAGTAGTGGATATTTTTAAGGAATTATACGAAAAAAAATATCCAATTGAAAAAATTAAGTTAATAGATGACTATGATGCTGTAGATGAAAAATCTATGTCTGATAATAATACCTCATCATTTTGTTATAGAACTATAGCTGGTACAAATGTAGTTTCAAATCATGGTAAAGGACGTGCTATAGATATAAACCCATTACAGAATCCTCAAGTTTCTGGAAATGATGTTACACCTAAAGTAAGTACAGTTTATGCTGATAGGTCTAGCACAAAATTTGGAATGATAAAAAAAGGTGATGATTGTTATAATGCTTTTGTAAGCAGAGGTTGGAGTTGGGGTGGCTATTGGAAAAACCCAGATTATCAACATTTTGAAAAATAATAGATTAGAAATAAAGGTGAATTATATGAATTTAATGACATTGGAAAATATAAGTAAAAGCTATTCTGAAAAAAAATTACTAGAAAATATATCTCTTGGAATAAATGAAGGGGAAAAAATAGGACTTATTGGTGTAAATGGTACTGGTAAATCTACCTTACTCAAAATTATTGCAGGAGTTGAAGAAAGTGAGACTGGTAATATAACAAAAACTAATGGTATTAGGATAGAATATCTACCTCAAAATCCAACTTACAATGAAAATTCAACTGTACTTGAACAAGTATTTAATGGAACTTCTGAAGAATTAAAGCTACTTGGTGAATATCAAGAAATCCTAGAAAAACTTAATTCAAACTTTACAGAGGAATTAAATAAAAAATTATTATCAGTACACGAAAAAATAGATGCCTTAAATCTTTGGGATTTAGAAAGTGAAGCTAAGTCAGTACTTACAAAGCTTGGTATAAATGACTTTAATCAAAAAATAGCAGAACTTTCTGGTGGGCAAAGAAAGAGAGTCTCTCTGGCATCAGCCCTTATTACACCTTGTGAGTTTTTGATACTAGATGAGCCTACAAACCATCTAGACAATGATACTATAGATTGGCTTGAGGAATATCTTAATTCCAGAAAAGGTTCATTGCTTATGATAACTCATGATAGATACTTTTTAGACCGTGTTACAAATAGAATTATTGAACTGGACAAAGGTAGATTATTCAGTTATGATGGGAATTATTCAATATTTTTGGAAAAGAAAATGGAAAGACTTTCGCTAGAAGCAAGTATTGAAGATAAAAGACAAAATTTAATAAGAACAGAGCTTGCGTGGGTAAGACGAGGAGCTCAGGCTCGTAGCACTAAACAAAAAGCTCGTTTACAAAGATTTGATGAACTTATAAATAGAGATTCTTTTAAACCTGATGAAAATCTTGATATATCTGTTGCATCAAGTAGACTTGGAAATAAAATAATAGAAATACACAATATATATAAATCATTTGAAGAAAATACTGTTATAGATAATTTAGAATACACTTTAACTCGTACAGATAGAATTGGTATAATAGGCAAAAATGGTATGGGTAAATCTACCCTTATAAATATACTTAATGGAGAAATAGAGCCTGATAGTGGATATATTTCAATTGGAGAAACGGTTAAAATAGGTTGTTTTTCTCAAGACGACTCTCATATGAATATTGATATGAGGGCTATAGACTATGTAAAAGAAGCTAGTGACTATATAGAAACTTCAGATGGTACTAGGATTACAGCTTCTCAAATGTGTGAAAGATTCCTTTTTAATGGTACTATGCAATATACTTTGATAGGTAAATTATCTGGTGGTGAAAGAAGAAGACTACATCTTCTTAAAATCCTTATGACAGCTCCTAATGTGCTTCTTTTAGATGAACCTACAAATGATTTAGATATTGAAACGCTTAAAATATTAGAAGAATACCTAGACGAATTTAAAGGTGTAGTAGTTACAGTATCACATGATAGATATTTCTTAGATAGAATTTGTAATAAAATATTTGCATATGAAGGTAATGGAAAAATTCATATCTATACAGGTAATTACAGTGATTATCTTATTTATAGAGAGATTCAAGGAATTGAATTTGAAGAATCTAAAAAGGAATCAGTTAAAAAAGATGACTCTACTACCCTAAAAAAAGAAAAACCTAAAAATGATAAAAAGCTTAAGTTCTCATATAATGAACAAAGGGAGTTTGAAAATATTGACTCTGATATAGAAAAACTCGAATCTAAAATTGCAACACTTGATGAAAGTACTGCAAAATTTTCAACTGATTTTACTAAACTTCAAGAAATTTTAGATGAGAAATCTAAACTAGAAAAAGAACTTGAATACAAATATGAAAGATGGGAATATTTAAATAATCTAGCTGATGAAATAGCTAATAATAAGTGATATTAAAATAATCTTAAGTTTAATAAGTTTTGCTTTAAATCTGTACTTTATAAACATTTTAAAGGAAGTGTCTCAAAATGAACTTTTTAGTTTTATGAGACGCTCTTTTTTATGAGAAATCAAATATGTTTTCATCATTTCAACAATACAAAAGAGGCTTATCTCTATTTTGAGACAGCCTCTTTCATAATTACCTTCTAATTTATATGCTCTAATATATCTATAATAATTCTTATTATATCTATATATCCAGTCTTTCAATATAGTGACAATTAACTTCAATATGATTTAAAAATACTAACAACCTTTCATAAAGTGGATGAGATTCTTCTCCATATTTAGCTTCTAGGTTCTTGCCTATTTCTCTAACAGTCCTTTGACCATCAATTTGTAAAAAAACAAAACTGGAATATTCATCTAGTTCTATTTTTTTGTATTTAGGTATTCTAGCTTTTAACTTTCTAAAAAACTTTTGAATTTTATGGTCCTGTTTTTCAAGTATAGTAACAACACTATTTTCAGCTACTTCATATTCAAGTCCATCAGTAATTTTAAATACAATATCTAAAACATCATTACTCTTGCTCATTATTTTTTACTTTAGATAAAACAATAGGTAATGCTGTAAGCACAACTAAAACTACTAATAAAGCAATTGCCATTGAATTTGTTGCAGCAAATCCACTTGGTACCTTTGGAGTTACAACTCCAGTTACTTGTAATATTATACCTATTAAACCAATGATAGAACCACCAGCAACAAGACCAGAAGATAAACTTATACCATTAGAAACTTTAACTTCTTTTTCTTTTTCAGTTTTAGATACTAATTCAACAAATAAACGAATTAATGCTCCAACTAATATTATAGAAGTTGTTGCAATTGGTAAATAGAATCCTATAGCTATAGTCATTATTGGTAAATTTAATGCATATAGAACGATTGCCATAAATACTCCAACAATAATCATAACCCAAGGTAAACTACCTGACATAATACCAGAAGTTAATGTTGACATTAAGTTTGCTTGTGGTAATGCAAATTGTACATTATCACCAGTTGCTCTAAGTTGGTCAGAAAGTAATAAAATTACTCCTACAACAACTATAACACCAACTATACTTGCAATTGTAAAGTAACGTTGCATTTCGTTTTTGCTACCACCAATAATATAAGTTACTTTTTGAGATTGAGTATAACCTCCAGCTATAGCAATAGCAACAACTATAAATGAACCAAATAAAAGTAATGATTTATTAGCTTCTAAATCAGTCCATCCCATTATAACAAACACTAATGTTACAATAACTAGAGAAGCTATAGTCATACCAGAAACTGGAAGATTTGATGTTCCGATTGTTCCTGTTAAACGACCAGCTACTATGACAAATAATAAAGATAATAAAAGAGATATGATAGCTCCAATAATTGCCATAACAATGTTACCAGAAATTAAGAATGCTGCTAAAAATCCAATAACTACTCCACCTAATAAAAGTATCATTTGTATAGATGAACCTTCTTCTCCCTCTCCAGCACTTGATTTAGCTTTAAGTGTTTCTTTTATAGAAGCGATTATAGTTGGTATAAGTTTTATTGCACCAATAATACCTCCACAAAGCATCATACCAGCACCTATATATTTTACATAACTACTAGATATTGCTCCAACATCCATTTGGTTAAGAGGCATTGCAGGATTATTCCATACCATAGCTCCATCTTTAGCCATATCTGTAAAGTATCCTATTAAAGGTGCTATACCAAAGTTTGATAAAATACTTCCTGCAAACATTGTTAAAGAAACTTCAAGCCCTACTATAAATCCAATTCCTAAAAGTAGAGGATTTACTTCAATATCAAATTTCCATTTGTAGAATTTGCTTCCTACAAGACTCATTACATTGTTTGCTACATTTAAGAATGAACCAGTTAATACAGTAATAAATCCACTTATTACAAATCCAATTCCCATGTACTTAATTGAATCTCCACCAGCCTCTGAAGCAACAAGTGTTTCAGATATAGCCATTGATTCTGGGTACATAAGTTTACCATGTTCTTCAACTATTAGATAGTTGTGAACTATAGCAGCAATTCCTATACCAAATAAAACTCCACCAACTCCAACAGCTAAGCCTTCAAAGAATGTAATTTGGCTTCCAATTAATATAACTGCTGGTAATACGAAAATAAATCCACTTGCAACAGATTCTCCACCACTTGACATACCTTGGATTAAGTTTTTACCAAGAATACCCTTTGAACGAGCAAATGCTCCAACAAAAGCAGAACCTATTATAGCTCCTGGAATACCTGCGGCAACTGTAAGACCGGCTTTCATTCCAGAGTAAGTTGTAGATGCGGCAAAAATGGCAGCTAAAATAATACCGATAATCAGTACAGCTACATTTCCACCGGTTCTGGACTTATCTGTGATATATGGAACGTAATCTTTTCCACTAACCTCACCATAAGCACCCTTAGGTAATTTTTTGTTCATAAAATTTTCACCCCTTTTCAATTTGTATATATTATAACATATATACATATAAAACTTAACTTTTTATTATTTTACAAATAGCGAGTCAAAACTACTAAAATTTAACCCTATATTATTAATTTCTACTTTTAGATATTTTTATGCTAATTTTCTTTTTATTTTTCAATTCTACTAAAAACTATTAAGATATAAAATAAAAAAATTTTTTAATGTAAAATTAATTTTGTAAAAAAAATGCTTTAAAACACGGAAAAGTATAAAAAATACAATAATCATTCTTATAAATAAATTTTCACCATAGTAAATATATACAGAAAATTCTTGTTTTTATGCAAATTGATTATTTTATAAAAATAAGTGTCATAAAGAAATGTCTGAAATCACTTTATGACACCTATCATAATAAAAAATTATTCTGGTAATGCTCTTTTATTTACTTTTCCGATTGGTGTAACTGGTATCTTATCTATCCTCATTATTATTGTTGGAATCATATATGGAGGTAGATGCTCATTTAAATATTCTCTAATAGTTCTTTCATTTATCTTACCACTATCTTCCTCATCAATTACATAATATGCACATATATACATATCTCCATCATCATTTGTTCTCGATATACAAACAACACTTTTAATTTCTGTAATATTATTTATTATATTTTCAATCTCATATAGCTCTATCCTAAACTCATCAATTTTTACTTGATTGTCCATCCTTCCAATATAATCTAAATTTCCATCATCTAACCATCTTACTAAATCACCAGTTCTATACATTAACTTATTATGTTCACAAGTTTTGTAAGGATTCTTTACAAATACTTGCTCTGTTAGCCCTTTTTTATTTAAATATCCTCTTGATATTTGAATGCCTGATAGACATAGCTCTCCTGGAGCTCCAATTGGACATAGTTTGTTCTTTTTATCTAATACATATGCATAAGTATTAAATATAGGTTTTCCTATTGGTATTTTTCCATACTCTCTGTCCACATGAAAAGAAGTCGATACAACAGTAAATTCGGTTGGTCCATACTCATTATATAGTTCATAATTACGCTTTCTATATCCTTTTAATCTTTCTCCTCCAGTCTGTACAACTCTAAGTGAATTATTATTGCAATTTTGTATAAATAACCTTGCAAATGCTGTTGGCAATGCTAGTATAGTTATGTCATTTTCCTCACAGTATTCATTTACTGTATATTCATCAAATTTAGCTTCTTCAGGCATAATATCTATTGATGCACCTACAAGCAAATAAGGGAATAGTTGTTTCATTACAGCATCAAAACTGAAACTTAAGTATATACCACATATATCATTTTCTGTAGCGCTTATAGATTTTACGCTATAATAACACATATTTACTAAACTCTTATGTTCTATAGCTATGGTCTTTGGCCTACCAGTTGACCCTGAAGTAGATATCGTATATGCACAATTTGATGATGTTATTTTTTCAGTTAATTCATATCCAAACTTAAACATTTCTTCATCATTTACATCGAGTACTATGGTATTCTCATTTACAACCTTACTTTTGAGTTCATCTGTAGTTATCACTACTTTTGCATTACTATCTTCAAGAAGGTAATTCAATCTTTCTTCTGGATTACTTGTGTCTATTGGAAAAAATGCTCCCCCTGATTTCATAATCCCTATTGCTGTAATAATTATGTTAATATCTCTTGGTAACATTACAGCTACTATGTCTTCACTTTCCACTCCTATATGATTTAAATAACCTGCAAGTTTATCAGTTACTTCATCCAATTCTTTATATGTTAACTTTCTATTTTCATCCCTAGTAGCTATATTACTAGGTGTTACCTTAACTTGCTCCCTAAATAAATCAACATAACTTTTATCATATGGTATTTCATATTGATTATTATTAAAGTCTTCCAATAATACTTTTTCTTCTTCCTTACATACAAATTCTAAATCTTCTATTAAAATATCATTATCTTCTATTATTTGCTCTATTATATAATCAAATTGATTTAAAATTCTTCTAATAGTTTCTCTTTTATATATAGATGGTTTATACTTTATTTTTATTTTAAGTGCCCTCTTAGTATATACTATTACAGATAAATCATATCCTTTTTTTTCTATGTCATAATCATATGATAAATCAAAACTTTTAGCTATAAATATTGTGTTTATAAGCTTAGTATTTAGATGATTTTTATTCTCTATATCTGATAACAAATAGTATCCATACTCTAAAGACCTGCTCCACTGCCTTTTTAGCTTCCTTACAACATCTATAAATTTTTCACTTTGTCTAACTCTTACTCTTATTGGAATTATATTCATTGTTTTACCAAAAACTACATCATCTTCATATATATACTTTTGAAGTATAAGGCCATATATAGTTTCTATGATAGAGTCTATGCTAATATTGTTCACTTTAGAATATTGAATTAACCTTTCATGTTTCTCAATATTCATCTTAAAAACCTCATCTACTACTTCATCAGAACAATCTTTATAAAAAAAATCATTTGGAATTTTTGCTATATTCGTATAATCATCTAACAAATCCATCCAATAATTCATAGCTCGTTCTAAATTAACTTCATACATATCAAAATTCCCCCTTACTACTAAGTCTATAGAAAAAATTCTTTTGGAATTTTATTTTCACAATATATAAATATATTAATAATACATATGCAAGCTCTAAAAACATGAGCTTGCATAAAATTACACTTATTATGACTACTAAATTCGTAATATTTACAATGTTTAAAATATATTATAACACATATATGATTTTATTTTTCTACATTTATATAATATATAAATTACAAATAGTTATTTAACTAATATATAACAATACCTTTTGGAATATGATATATTATATTAATTAAATTTTTATAAGATAAGTTATACTTATAGGAGGGAACCATATAAATGAATATTTATGCTCATAGGGGGTTTAGTGGAAAGTATCCAGAAAATACTATTCTAGCTTTTAAAAAATGTTTGGATATGGATATATATGGAATAGAACTTGATGTCCACAGAACTAAGGATGGAAAAATTGTAGTTATTCATGATGAAAAGGTTGATAGAACTTTTAATGGACATGGTTTTGTAAAAGACTTTACTTTAAGAAAATTAAAAACTCTAAACTCATCTTTTGAAGGATATCAAAGCAATAAAGAATGTAAAATTCCAACTTTAGAAGAAGTATTAATTCTAATTTCACCTACAGACCTTATTTTAAATATAGAACTAAAAACTGACAAAATAAACTATCCCAATATAGAAAAAGACGTTTTAGAGCTTATTTTAAAGTATAATATGAAAAATAGAGTTCTTATATCTAGTTTCAACAGCAATAGCTTAAAAAACTTTCATAAATTAGACCCTAGTGTAAAAACAGGATTATTGTGTTATTTACCTATAAACAATGTAGTCAATTTTGCTAAATTTCTGGGTAATAGTTACCTTCATCCACCTCTAGTTTTAGTAAATGAATCTCTAATTGAACTTTGTCACAAAAATCTACTTGGTGTCAATGTATATACTGTAAATGAAGAGGATGATATACTACACTGTCTAAAACTCAATGTAGATGGTATTTTTACTAACTATCCAGATATTGCTTCAAATCTTTTACACT
>OCJK01000146.1_pt1 | contig 38501 bp, 27 predicted proteins | sample 1480781 | NCBI WGS metagenome assembly OCJK01 (sample SAMN05301484, study PRJEB22388) | human gut metagenome | isolation source: Infant 1 DOL 27 gut | host: Homo sapiens | place: USA: Pittsburgh, Magee-Womens Hospital of UPMC | collected 2013/2014 | reverse complement strand
TGCAGCAATGTATTTAGCTTATCGATACTAATAGGTCGAGGACTTGACCAATATTTATTTGATGTTCATTCATTAAGATATATGTGTAGTTTTTAGAGTGTTAACTTTTAAAAATTAGTTTTACTAATTTACAATAAAATAGGTGTGCTGGTGTGGCTCAACGGTAGAGCAGCTGACTTGTAATCAGCAGGTTGTAGGTTCGATTCCTATCACCAGCTCCAGTAAAGACTATGTTTTTAGCATAGTCTTTTTTTATTGTTTTTTATTGTTTGATGTATTTGTTATTTTGTATTAAATACTTTTAGTGGTCTAATTTATAAATTATAGGTATAAAAGATGACACAGTTTAAAATTATTGTTTTAAACTGTGTCTGTGAGTTTTAAATCAATCTACCATGAATCACCATTCTGGCATCATCAAATTCATATGTACATGTAGAAAGTGTAACTATTTTATCATTGCTATTTACCTTAATAGGAGATTTATACAATGATTTAGAAGTAATATCATTTATGTAATTTTGATAATCAGATTCATTGTTAAAATTTGTTTTTAGATAATCATAATCAGATTCTACAATATAAGCAGAAAAAACATCATATAAAAATTCTTTTCCATTCAAGGTTATTTTTATTTTATTATTTTTTTTAAAGAAGTCAGCATCTTTAAACTTATTTAGGTTGTTGAACATAGTTTTATTTTTCATATTATGTCCATATATTATGATATTTTTGTCATCAATAGATTTATTTCTATAATCCATAAACAGTGTACCAGAAATAGAATCTTTTTTATAAAAATCTTTGTCAAGATAGTAAGAATTATCTTTAGATTGTACAACTGGATAATTTATATTTGTATTCTCAACAGAAAGCCAAAATTTAAAATCACTGTTAATCTTTGATAAATCCTCTTTTTTATATTCTTTTTTTTGAAGTTCTGAGGATATTTTAGTATCATGATTGTATTTGGTAAGTTTTGAGTATATATTAAATCCACTGTAAAGTATTACTAATACTAGTATAATGTTAATTACTATTCTATATAATTTTTTCAATATATCACCTCGAGTTAAATGTAGTTTATATATCTATATTACACTATTTTTGAATAAATTTAAATTTTTAGTATAATATTACTTTGACATGTAAAAGAATTTGTGTTAACATAACTAAGTAAAATAAATATTAAGTAAGCCAGATAATCGCATGTAATCTTACATGAGGAAAGTCGGAGCTCCATAGAGCAGGGTGCTAGGTAACGCCTAGTGGGAGCGATCCTAAGGATAGTGCAACAGAAATAAACCGCCACTATTGTGGTAAGGATGGAAAGGCGAGGTAAGAGCTCACCAGCAGCTAGGCGACTAGTTGGCTATGTAAACCCCACCTGGAGCAAGACCAAGATAGGAATAAAGAGTGCTGCTCGTACTCTCCGGTAGGTAGGTCGCTTGAGCCTATTGGTGACAATAGGCCTAGAAAGATGATTATCTAATACAGAACTCCGCTTATAGACTTGCTTAATTATTTCGATAGTCAAAAACATCAGTTTAAACTGATGTTTTTTTATTTGTAAATTTGTCTAATCTACTTTTAAAATTTTGAGGAATATTGTAATATAAGTTAGTACAGATATTAAAAATGGTATAATATAAGATAGATATAAAAAGAAAAAGTAAAATGATGTAAATAATATGATATGATATAAGATGTAGCAAATTTAGTAAATAATTATTTAGATATCATAATCAAATTAGCAACTTTGCACAATGTAAATATTACAATAAAATAATTGATTTAAGGAGTGAAGGTTTTGAGTGAAAATAATATAATAAGAAACACTGTTTTAAATGTCACAGCAAGTTTTTTAAAACAAGAGTCTAAAATAAATGAAAAGCTAGATGGTGTTTTGGAAAAGAAATTTGAAAAAGTAGAATTTAATGAAGCAAAATATGCAGAGCTTTTAAAATTTAATATATTGTTTTATAAGACATTAGCAAGAAATACAGAACCACTTATTGGCAAATGGATAGTAGATAAGTACATACCTGAAATAGATGAATTAGAAAAAGATTTAGAATTAACTACAGCAAAATGTAGAAAGTATGTAAATAAGGCTATGAAAGAGGGATTAGACTCTCTAAAAGCCAATGATTTAAATAGTTTTTTAGCTTATGATAAAATGGAACTATCAGAGAGAAGAAGACGTTTAGAAAAGGATTATAAGGTTTTAAACCTATATAAAGACCTTCTTAATATATCTCTTAGAAAAATAAGTTTAGAAAAGAAAGAATGTGGAGATTTATTTCTTAAAAATCAAGCAGATGCGAAAAGAGAATTAAAAAGAGAAATTATATTCTGTGTAAACAAAATATTAGCTAGCAATAAAGATGTGGTACCTAATAATGTGGAAGAGAATAACGAACAAGACAAAGTAGAAATAAAAGCAACTGAAATTGAGGATTTGCAATTAGGTAAAGATAATTCAGAAAATGACATGCTACTAAATGAAATTAAAAATTCAAAAGTAAAACATGAATCAAAATCAAATGATATAGAATCGAAGTTTATAGATAAGTTAAATAGCTTAAATAATGAAAGTGTATCTCAAACAATACACAATGAATATAAGAAGTTATGTGGATTAGAAGAACTTCATTCTGTTGAAGGATATGGTTTTGGCAAAGAAATTATTAAAGATTTTGCTTGTGCAACGGTTGTATTAGAATTTTTAAAGAGAAGAAATAGAGACCTTATAGAAGGTGCAATGAGACTGACTATAATTGGAGAATTTGGTCCTGAAAATTTTAAGGAATTTGTGGACTATGTAATTAAAAATAAAACAGAAATTAGTGAAGATACATGGAATAAAGCACAGAATCTAATAAAAGATAACTATAGTGAATTAGAAAATCATGAAATTGCATCAAAAAGAACCAGAAGAAATAAAGATATCGATATTGAAGAATACATTTATATGATAAAAAATGCAGATAAAGATATTTGCTTTAGAAGTAGTATTTCAATAGAAGATGATGCTGAAGAAGGGGTTAAAGAAGAAATAGATAGTAATAATCAAGATATAGGTGACGTTGTAGAAGATAAAGATACTACAGATAAAGAGTACGACAGCAATAAAGAAGATATAATTGAACCAGAAAATAAAAAGAGTAAAAAGAAGGCTAAATTATTTGGATTTATTAAAAAAGACAATGAAGAAGTTGAACAAGAAGAAGAGAATTTAAATGATATTTCTCCTGATATAATTTTAGATAAACCAGTTGAAAATCATCAAGTAAAATCAGAAGAAATGGAGCAAAATGAATTAAAAGAAATAAAACAAAAAGAACCAAGTCAACATATAGAAGAAGAACGTAATGTAAAAATAGAAAAACCAATAAATAATAACTTAGATGAAAAAGTATCTTCAAATAATGAATCGAAGCTTGAAAAAGAAAGTAAAAACTTAGAAGATAAAAAAGCAAAAGAGATAAAAGAAGAAAAATTAGAAAATGAAAAATCAGTAGTAATACCTATTAAAAAGAAAGAAAATAGTAATAAAAAATCTAAAAATTCTTCTAAGGACAAATATAGAGAAAACAAGAAAGAAATGAAAAATTATGTATCAGATAAAGAAGATTCTTTAGATGATGAAGAGGTTGTTTCTAAGAAGAGTAGATTAAAAGAAACTATTATAGCAGTAGTTATAGTGGTTATTGTTGGTGTAGGATATTTTATAACAGTAGGCAACAATAAGAAAAATGATAAAGAGAATATTCCAAAGTCATCAACTCAACAACAAGCTAACAATAAATTAACTGAAGAAGAGAAAAAAGCACAAGCTGAAAAAGAGAAAAAAGAAGCAGAAGAAAAGGCAAAAGCTGAAAAAGAGGCTCAAGAAAAAGCACAAGCTGAAAAGAAAGCAAAAGAAATGGAAGCATATAAAGATGGTAAAGGTGTATATTACACTGTTTATGCAGGTTCACTTAAAGTTGAAAAAACAGCAAAAGAAACAGCAAAAGAATATGAGGCTAAAGGTATTTCTTCAACAATAATTCAAGAAAATGGATACTATAAAATAAAAATAGGTGATTATTCTCAATATGGAGAAGCACAAGAAAAATGTAATGAACTAGCTAAGAAGTCTATTGATACATATATAGCTATGTATGATAAGTACTATGATTATAAGTTAGAAGAATTAAAAGAATCAGCTCCTTCTTTGAGTGCTGAAGAACTTAAACAAAAATATGAAGATTTAAGAAGTGAGTTAAAGAACAAATCTGGATATCGTGAATATGTTAAACATTTAGATAAACTTTATGAAGAAATAGTTGAAGGTGCTTAGAGCATTATAAAAAAGGAGAAACTATGTCTCAGAATAAAAAGTATTAAAAAAAATATTATTTGTTTTGAGACATTTTATTCACCTTTATAAAATACTTATAATTCTGTTTAGGTGGTGAAGGTATGTTGAAATTAGGAGAAAAAATCATATATGAGCTTTCAGATGGGTTTGAGCTTAGTGGCATAAGTAGATACTCAAAAGAATATAAAAAGCTTCATATAACAAATCTAGGGAATATAATAATCAGCAAATCAGATGAAGTTAATGAGGATACAGGTGTAAAATATATATATAGTTTTTCAGACAATAAAGAAAAATTAGAGGCAGTTTTAGAAGATTCTCAAATAATTGTCTATGGAAATAACTTGCCTTTTTACATAAAAAGTGAAAATTCAAGTAAAAATGTTACAGCAAATTTGACTATGAAAATAACTTTGGATGAATATGATTTAATCTGCAAAAGTCAAAGAGAATTTATATTCTATCTAAAGGATAATATGACTATATTAAGTTTAGATGACAATAAGTTTTATATGGGTGGAATTAATAAAGATAATGAGAAGTTTATATTTATCAGTGGGAAAAATAGATTTGAAATAAATTTTGATGATATAGAAAGATACATTTTAGAAGATAAAAGAGTGTCATTGAAGGGATACTTTCATATGGAAAGAGAGGGGATTATAGTAAGGTCTGTATCTATATTTAATAACAATATAGATAGTGTAGTCCCATCTGATTTAAATGAGAGAGTTAAAGATAACCAAAAAATAGGAAATCTTCCTAAAGATTGTGAAATAGTATTCTGCAAGATATCAGGAAATATAGATGGATTTGATTATAAAAACACAAACATGCTTTTAGTAAAATATCAAGACCAATTAATTTTTATAAATAAGAAATCTAAGAAGACTATTGTAAAGTCAGCGAAAGATAATTGTTCTAAGTTAAATTTAGGAGAAGATATAATATTATATGATAATAAAAATGTATTTAACCTACATATAAATGATAAAAATAGAGAAATTATGCAAATAGATGACCTAAAAGATATAGAAAATGAAATAGTGGGATATACATTAAAACATGCTCCATTTTTTATTCAAGAAGATTTCGATAGCTTGACTATTCTAAAGTCTTTTCAAAAAGAAATCATATCTATAAAAAATAGTGATATAAAAGACATTGTAATTAATAAAGAACTTGAAAACGAAAATTCTAATTTTGTAGAAACGGAAATAAAATTTAATAATCAAAAAGTACTTTTAAACTTAAGTAAAAGTATGGTTCAAAAACTTATGCAAGATGTATTTATATATGCAAAGCAACCTCTACTTAAAGAAAATTCTATTGAAGTGATATATAAGAATTGGTCTAAAGCTATGAATGATATGATAATATTTAATTTCTTTGGAAATATTTACTATATGAAATCTGAATTTGATAAGATTTTAGAAAAAGAGTTAAATGATGAAATAAGAATAGAAGTTATAAATTCACTTTATAAGCAAATACAAGAACAAAGAAACAATTTAGATTTATTGTCAGCATATATGCCAAGAATATTAGAAAATCAAGAAATAGATTTGTTTGAAAAGTATAATACTAAACTTGATGTACAAGTGTTTAAGCAGATTAAAAATCTATTGTCTGATTTATCATATAATATAAGCAGTTATTTAAATGAAGTTGAAAAAAGTTTAGACAATATCATCTTTGTAATTTCAGGAGAAGATAAGAAGAAATACAATTATAGAATGTTAAAAGAAAGTGAAAGTGCAAGTCTTGATGTATTTTTAAAACAAGCCATATCAAGATTAAACCATTTAGTAGAAAATATGTATCCTTATTATGTAGATGAAACTAGTAGGGAAATGTTTAAGTTATTTGAGTTATTGTGGAAAAACTATAGAAATATTGATGATGATAGTATAAAAGAAATATTATTCGAGAGAATAACAAATACATATGTATTTAAACAATTGACATTAAATAATAGTACAAAAGAAAGAAGAAAAGACATAATTGAAAAAATATATAACTCTGTTGATTATGGAACCAATAAACTAGATGAAAATATGTTTTTCACAGGAGGAATAAAGTATGTCAAGTAAATACAATGTTTGGACTTTTAACTATGAGTTCTTAGGATTGGACTCAGGGGATGAAAAAAATAATGAAGTTTATTATGAGATTGATTTAGATGAAATTTTAAATGAAAACTATATAGATGAAGATATAGATAGTGGTTTAGATTCTGATGGAAATAGTATTTTAGGAGAATTAATATCAGAAATGGATATAGATGAGGATGTCAGTGTTGATATGACATATCAAGAACTAGAAGTTGACTTAGAAGATTTAGATTCTTATCTAGATGAAGATATAGATAGTGATATAAAAGGCATCTTAGATGAAATTTAGTACCTGTATAAGTTTTGGATAAAATATAAACAATACAATATTAACTTATAAAACTAAAGGTAGATGAAATTTCATCTACCTTATATTATCTTATAGCATTAAATATTGGGATAATATAGAGTTTGAAGAAAAAGTATAAATATGGTATATTAATTTGGTACAATAGAAAATTTACGAAGAAGGGTGAAAAAATGCAGATGACAGTTAAAAAAGCAATAATACCAGCAGCAGGGCTAGGAACTAGATTTTTACCAGCAACAAAATCACAGCCCAAAGAAATGCTTCCTATAGTAGATAAACCAACTTTACAGTATATAATAGAAGAAGCTATAGAATCGGGAATTGAAGAAATTCTTATAATAACAGGTAGAAATAAAAAATCTATAGAAGATCATTTTGATAAATCAGTTGAATTAGAGTTAGAACTAGAGCAAAAAGGTAAGACAGAGATGTTAGAAATGGTAAGAGACATATCAAATATGGTAAATATTCATTATATAAGACAAAAAGAGCCAAAAGGTCTTGGACATGCAATTTACTGTGCAAAAAGTTTTATAGGTGATGAACCTTTTGCCGTATTATTAGGTGATGATATAGTAGATTCAGATGTTCCGTGCTTAAAACAATTAATAGATACTTATAATGAGTATAAAACAACTGTATTAGGTGTTCAAAAGATAGCTAAAGAAGATACTAATAAATATGGTATATTGGATGTAAAACATATCGAAGATAGAGTATATAAAGTTAAAGATATGGTTGAAAAACCTGCAATTGAAGAAGCTCCATCTGATATAGCTATACTTGGAAGATATATAATAACTCCTGCAATATTTAGCATATTAGAGAAACAGACACCTGGTAAAGGTGGAGAGATACAACTGACAGATGCACTTCAAACTCTTGGAAAACAAGAGGCTATTTATGCTTATAACTTTGAAGGTAGAAGATATGATGTGGGAGATAAGATTGGTTTTTTAGAGGCAACAATAGACTTTGCTCTAAAGAGAGAAAATTTAAAAGATGATTTAATGGACTATATGAGAAAAAAAGTAAGTGAAAAATAAATATTAGAAAAGAGGTAATTACAATGGCAGTTTTAGTAGCTGGAGGAGCAGGATATATAGGAAGCCATACAGCAATAGAACTTTTAGAATCAGGTTATGAAGTTGTTATAGTTGATAACTTAAGTAATAGCAACTCAATAGTGGTTGATAGAATCAAGGAATTATCTAAAAAACCAGTAAAATTTTATAATATTGATATCAGAAATAAAGATGAAATGCATGTTGTATTTAAAGAAAATAATATTGAATCAATTATACACTTTGCAGCTTTAAAAGCAGTTGGTGAATCAGTAGAAAAACCAATTGAATATTACAGCAATAATCTAATAAGTACCTTAAATTTATTTGAATTAATGAGAGAATATGGTGTTAAAAAGTTTGTATTTAGTTCTTCAGCTACTGTATATGGAGACCCACATACTTGTCCTATATTAGAGGATTTCCCACTTTCTGTAACCAATCCATATGGAAGAACTAAACTTATGATAGAGCAGATGTTAGTAGATATATCAAAAGCAGATAAGTCATTGGATATAGCTCTTTTAAGATACTTTAATCCAGTCGGTGCTCATAAAAGTGGTAGAATAGGTGAAGAACCAAATGGAGTTCCGAGCAATCTAATGCCTTATATAACAAAAATAGCAGTAGGTAAATTGAAGGAATTGAGTGTTTATGGTAATGACTATCCAACACATGATGGAACTGGAGTTAGAGACTATATACATGTATTAGATTTAGCTGCTGGTCATGTAAAAGCATTACAAAAATTAGAAGAAAATCCAGGACTTGTTGTTTATAATTTAGGAACTGGAAAGGGGTATAGTGTTCTTGATTTAGTAAAAGCATTTTCTAAAGCAAGTGGAAAAGAAATACCATATAAGATTGTAGGAAGAAGGGCTGGAGATGTAGCCATGTGTTATGCAGATTCTTCAAAGGCAGAAAAAGAGCTTGGATGGAAAGCTAAGTATGAACTTGAAGAGATGTGTGAAGATTCATGGAGATGGCAAAGTATGAATCCTAATGGGTATGAAGAGTAGAATACATACTTATATGTATAAATGTAACAAATTTGTAAATATAAGGTATTGGTAATTTTATGTTATAATTAGACACATGTAGTAATGTTTCTAAAAGAGGGGGAAGTTATAGTGAAAAAAAGTCTAAAAAAGTATTTAGTACTAGCACTGACTTTAGTTTTAGTATTTGCATGTGGCGTACCAGAATCAAGCGCAGCCAGTAAACATGTGATTATAGTAAATTCAAGAAAAAATACTCTAGGATATTTTGTAAATAATAAACTTGTAAAAGAATTTAGAGTTGCAACAGGTAAAAAGGGGTCAGAAACACCAACAGGGAAAACAAAAGTAGTTAACAAGATAAAAAATAGACCATATTATAAAGGTAATATACCTGGAGGAAGTCCAAGAAATCCATTAGGAGATAGATGGATGGGATTAGCATTAAAAGGAACTTATGGAGATACATATGGAATACATGGAAATAATAATGAGAGTTCTATAGGAAAGCATATTTCTGGTGGATGTATAAGAATGCACAATAAAGATGTTAGATGGTTATTTGACCAAGTTCCTGTAGGTTCAGATGTAATTATAGATTATAGTAACGACAGCTATGTAAAGATAGCGGCAAAATATAAGATAAATCTAAATCAAACAGGATGGAAAACAGAAAATGGTAAGAAGTATTATGTAAAATCTGATGGAACATACCAAAAGAATAGTTGGCTAAAAGTAAATGGAAAAATGTATTACTTTGATGCTTCAGGAGTAATGCAAACAGGATGGAAAACAATTAATAACAAAAAATATTATTTAGGAACTGATGGAGCAAGAGTATCTGGATGGAAAGTAATAGACGGAAAAACTTATTACTTTAACTCAGATGGAGTAATGCAAACAGGATGGCAAGAAAAGAATGGAAAGAAATACTATCTAGGATCTGATGGTTTAGCAGTAACAGGATGGCAAGAAATAGATGGTAATAAGTATTACTTTGACAAAACAGGAATAATGCAGACAGGATGGCAACAAATAGATGGTAAGTCTTACTATTTAGACAAAGATGGAAAGATGCTAACTGGTTCTCAAAAAATAGATGGGAAAGATTATACTTTTAATGAAGATGGAACTATAAATCCTACATGGGATACAATTATAGGTGCAAATAGATTTGATACAGCTAAAAAGATAAGTTCAGTTGGAAACTGGAATGCTGATAGCTCAGATACTGTAATATTAGTAAATGGTAATGCAATAGCTGATGGTATAACAGCAACTCCTTTAGCAAGTAGCTATGACTCAACAATACTACTTACTAATACAGCTAATTTACCAACTGAAACTGTTGAAGAAATGAAGTTATTAGCACCTAAAACAGTAATCTTGATAGGTGGAGAAAATGCAATAAGTTCTAAATTAGAGCAAGAAATAAAAACTACTTTCAACACAGAAACAAAGAGAATAGCAGGTCAAGATAGATATCAAACTGCTACAAGAATAGCTGAAGAACTTGGAAATCGAGAAGAAATAAAAACTGCATATATGGTTTCTGGAAATGGGGAGGCAGATGCTTTATCTGTAGCTTCTAAAGCTGGGGAAGAAAAACAACCTATAATATTAGTCAATAAAGATGGAATTACAGAAGAATCTTATAAATGGCTAACAGAAAGAAAATTAGAAAATGCATACTTTATAGGTGGACCAAGTGCAATTAACGATTCAGTAATAGCAAAAATGAATGATATAACTACTGAAGATATTTCAGGAAATAGAATATATGGAGATAGTAGAGTAGATACTAATGCCAAAGTAATAGAAAAATTCTATGGAGATACTGATTTACAGGCTGTATTAGTTAGTAAATCAGATGCTTTAGTAGATGCTTTATCAGCTGGACCATTAGCTGTAAAATTACATTCACCAATAGTTTTAATGGATAATTCAGGATTATCATCAGAGCAACAAAGAGTATTTGCAAATAAAAAAGTTGAAACTCCTTATCAAATAGGAGGCGGAGTATCTTATATAGTAATGGATAAATTAATGGATATTCTTGCAAAATAGTAAAAATATATATTGAAAAATAATTATAATTGAGATGTGAAATTCAATCAATAAAAGCTTGATTGTTTTACATCTCAATTTTTTAGTATAAAATTAAGTTTAAGTTATATAAAAATCTTGGAATATTTTTAAAACTCATATAAAATGAATATAGATGCTATCATCATATGTTAAGAGGGTGAGTAAGATTATAAAGAAAAAATATATAATGTTTATTGATGAAAGTGGAAGAGCTGATATAAATCATGAAGACCCATTTACATTGACAGGAGTAATTTTTGAATATAAATATGCAGTAAGTCAAGGCGATTATGTATGTTCTTTGAGGAAAGAAATGGATGCATTTAAAGAGTATTGTTTTGGAACCAGTAACATAGGAATACATTTGACAGATATATCAAGAAAATCAAGAGCATTTGAGAAGTTTGATGATTCACAGATTAAGTTATTCTATGATGAGTTGCCTTTATTTCTATCTAGATTAGAGTGTACTATAATATCAGTAACAGTAGATAAAGCTAGATTAAAGAAATATTATGCACCTTCAAAGGAACCGTATGTTGTGGCTTTTATACATGTTCTTCAGAATTTTTATTCATTTGTAAATAATGAAACTGTAGAATCTGCACGAATAGTTATAGAGTCAAGGGATGATGTCTCAAACTTAAAAGTACAAAAGGCGTTTTTTGATGTATTTAATAATGGAACAATATACTTAGATATAGATGAAGAATTAAGAGATAAGGTTAAGGGTTTTATAATTGCCAAAAAAGAAGATGCTGACTATAGAGAAGGTTTAGAAATAGCAGATATTTTATGTAATCCTCTTAGCAGAGCAAGAAGAGGGTTAATAGAAGCTAATCCAAAGTGTATGCAATATGGAGAAAAAAACAAAATATTCAAATCTGTCAGAAACAAAATATATACTCCAACGAGTGTGAATGATATAAGAAATTGGGGATTTAAAGAAGTTCCTATTGTAGAGCCTGTTGGACCATGGCTTGAAAAAATGCGTTAGATACAATTGACAAATTTTAAAAAATCTGATATAATGTAAGTAACCTAGTTATTCAGGAACTGAATCCAGTTGCTGTTGTATAACGATAATTACTGAGACTCGGATGCCGACTGTCAGTTAGGAATCTATACTTTTAAAAGTATAGATTTTTTTATTTTATAAAAAGAATAAAAGAGGATATTTAAAAATAACCCCTTTATTAATAAATTATAATTGAGCGTTTTTAATGACAAAGTTTTTAAAGTTTTTAATTGCAGGAGGCAAATATCTATCTTTTATAAATGCTAAGTAAAAGTTTCTTTCCCAACTTGGGTGAATAATCTGAATTACTTTTACTTTTGTAAAGCTAAGCATATTCATATTTGGGACTACAGCAATTCCGAAATTTTTTGCAACTAATCCAGCAATTACTTGGTCTTTCTCTACTTCATAGACTATATTAGGCTGTTGATTTATTTTTTTAAACATATCATCAATTATATATCTAAGACCGCTTCTCTGATTAAATACTATTTGAGGATAAGGTATGGTTTCTTTTAAATCTATAGTATCCTTTGCGGCTAGTGGATGACTATATGGTACAATTAGTACTAAATCTTGTTTGGCAACAGGTATAAATTCAATTCCCTTTTCTTTTTCAAGTTTCGAACAAAATGCAATATCATATTTTCTTTCTTTAAGACCTTGAATAATGTCAGTAGTTACACCAGTATGAAATTTAAAATCTATTGATTTAGCAGGATTAGATTTTAAAAATTTATGCACTATGTCTGGGATAAAATCAGTACCAAGTGTTCTAAGAAAAGCTAAGTCTATTTGTCCTTCACCAGTACCAGTTATTTTTAATGATTTTACACTTGAATCTAAAATTTCTAATGATTTTTCCACATCTTTTAAAAATATTTTTCCATACTTAGTAAGGACTATATTTCTACCTTCTTTTTCAAATAGAGCCACCCCAAGTTCATTTTCTAGTAAAGAAATAGCATGACTTAAGCTTGGTTGTGTTATAGATAAATTTTCTGCCGCTTTTGTATAGTGTTCTAAATGTGCCAATGTAACAAAATAGCGTAAGTGATATAAATTCAATTTTTGTTCATCCTTTCATAGGTATTTTTATTTATATATTTGTAGAAGTTAACCTTTAAGATATTTTTACATTTTTATTATATATGATTATATAGTAAGAATAAAAGCTTTTAAAAAAGTTTATCGTTTTTTGTCTGAATTATAAGATAAATATATTTATACGACCTAATAGAAAAATACAAGAATTATCTTATAAATAAAATCTATAAACAAAATCTATGAATTAATAGGAAATTATCAATTTGTTATTAGTAAAGTCTCGTGATACAATAAATTTATAAAATCTAGATAAATAGAAATCAAAAAATACTTTTATTTTTAAGGCAAAATAATACTACTAGTAGGATAAATAAAAATATAAAATCAAAAATACTATTAATTATAAAGAAAATAAAGGGGGCAAATTTAAGCTATGAATAATCAAAAAAATCTTAATATTCCAATTACAATTAGTTCTTATACATTGGGAACAGAAGTTTCATTCCGTGATAGAGTTCGTATTGCAAAAGAAGCTGGGTTTGATGGTATTGGATTGCGTGCTGAAAATTATATTGATGCAAAAAATGCAGGTGTTACAGATGAAGAAATGATTGCAATTCTTAATGAATATGATATGAAAGTTACAGAAGTAGAATATATAACTCAATGGGGAAGAGAAGAAGATAGAACGGAAGCTCAAAGAGAAAAAGAGCAAAATGTTTATCATATGGCTCACTTATTTAATGTTAAACATATAAATTGTGGATTATTAGAGATGATACCAGAAGAACAAATTATAACTGCATTGGGAGAATTATGTGACAGAGCAGGTGAACTTATTATAGGTCTTGAGTTTATGCCATATAGTGGTGTACCAGATTTGGCTACTGCATGGCGTGTTGTGAAAGGATGTAATCGTGAAAATGCAATGCTTATATTAGATACTTGGCACTGGGCTAGAGCAAAGCAGACAGCAGAGGACCTTGCACCTGTTCCAGCAGATAAGATAGTATCAATTCAAGTGTGTGATGTTTTAGAAACTCCTTATGAAAAACTTAGGGATGAATCACTACATGACCGTTTGGCTCCAGGTGAAGGATATGGAAACACAGAGGAATTTGTGAAAATAATAAAAGAACACAATATATCACCAAGAGTCATAGGGGCAGAAGTAATATCTGATTCTCTAATATCTAAAGGGTTATCCACTGCTGCTGAAACTGTATTTAATGCAACTAAAAAAGTTTTGGATAAAGCATGGTCTGAAGTATCTCCAAAATAAACTTATATAATATAAAAATATACAGAGTATTATAATATAAAACTTTTAAATATAAAACTTTTAAATATAAAACTTTTAAATATAAAACTTGAAAGGAAGGAAAACCTTATGAAGATTAGTTCTATGTTTACACCTATAAGAATTGGTTCAATGACAGTTCCAAATCGTTTTGTAGTTCCCCCTATGGGAAACAATTTTGCAAACACAGATGGTACTTTAAGTGAAACTTCTAAGGCTTATTATCTTGAGCGTGCTTTAGGTGGTTTTGGATTAATAACTATAGAATCTAGTGTTGTAGACAAAAAAGCAAAAGGAGGTCCTCGTAAGCCTTGTTTATATGATGATAGCACAATAGATAGTTTTAAAAATGTAATAGATGCTTGTCATGATGCAGGTTCGAAGGTATCTATACAATTACAACATGCTGGTTCTGAAGGAAATGAAAAAGTAGCAGGACATCCATTAAAAGCTGCTTCTGCAATACCTGCATCAAATGGTCGTAATACACCACTAGCAATAACAACAGAAGAAATATATGAACTTATAGAATCTTATGGAGATGCTGCATTACGTGCACAAAAAGCTGGTGCAGATGCTGTTGAAGTTCACTGCGCTCATGGATATCTGGTTAGTAGTTTTATATCACAAAGAACAAATAAGCGTGTAGATGAGTTTGGTGGATGTTTTGAAAATAGAATGAGATTACCTCGTCTTATCATTGAAAATATACGTAAAAAAGTAGGAAATTCTCTAGCAATATTATGTCGCATAAACAGCACTGATGATGTTCCAGGAGGAATTGATGTACACGATAGTTCAGTAATAGCAGCATATCTAGAAGATTGTGGAATAGATGGACTTCATGTTTCACGTAGTATACATATACATGATGAATATATGTGGGCTCCTACGACTTTACATGCTGGATTCAGTGCAGAATTAGTTACTGAAATAAAAAAAGCTGTTAGTATACCAGTAATAACAGTTGGACGTTATACAGAGCCACAGTTTGCTGAGTTAATGGTCAGACAAGGAAGATGTGATTTAGTAGCATTCGGTAGACAAAGCTTGGCTGACCCAGAAATGCCTAACAAAGCTAAAAATGGAAAACTAGACGAAATGATACCATGTATTGCATGCTTACAAGGATGTGTACCAAATATGTTCCAAGGCAAACCTATAGCCTGTCTTGCAAATCCTATATTAGGACATGAAGCAGAGCTTAAGCCAGCTGAAATTAGCAAAGAAGTTCTTGTTGTTGGTGGAGGTGTTGGAGGTATGCTTGCAGCATGGGTATGTGCTAAAAGAGGACATAATGTAACTTTAGTTGAAAAATCTGAAGTTCTTGGTGGGCAAATGCGTTTAGCTGCATATCCTCCAGGAAAAGGAGATATTACTAACTTAGTTAGAAGTTATATTTCAAAATGTAATCAATATGGTGTAAAAATATGTACTAATACAGAAGCTACAGTAGAACTTATAAAAGAGAAATCACCTGATGTAGTTATTATAGCTACTGGAGCAACTCCACTTGTACTTCCTATACCAGGAATCAATGATTCAGGATTAATTCATGCTGTAGACCTTCTTGATGGTAAAAAATCTTGTGGGAAAAAAGTACTTGTTGTTGGAGGTGGAATGGTTGGATGTGAAGTGGCAGCCTTCCTTGGAGAACAAGAACATGAGGTTACTGTTATTGAGCTTAGAGAAGAAGTTGGTGCAGATGTAATTTCAGAACACCGTAAATTCCTTATGAATGATTTTGAAAATTATAATATACATACCATTACTGGTGCAAAAGTTTCTAAATTTTATGATGATGGTGTCGACTATTTACTTACAGATGGCACAGAGCATGATTTAAAAGGTTTTGATTCAGTAGTACTTGCTATGGGTTCTCGTAATTACGACCCATTAAGTGAAGTTATAAAAGAAGTTGTAAAAGAAACTTATATTGTTGGTGATGCAGTAAAAGCTCGTAGGGCATTAGATGCAACAAAAGAAGCTTTTGAAGTAGCATTAAATATATAAATAATAAATAAATTTTTCTTTGTAAATAACTGAATAGGTTATTTGCAAAGAAAATGATAATATTGAGAGGAGATTATAGTTATGGAAATTTCAGGTAGAACAGGATTATTTGCATTAATAGGTACACCGGTTGGTCACTCTAAATCACCAGTGATGTATAATTATAGTTTTAAGAAATTAGATTTAGATTATAGATATTTAGCCTTTGATATCACAGTAGATAAGGTAAAAGAGGCACTTTTAGCAATAAAAACTTTTAATATAAAAGGAGCCAATGTTACTATGCCATGTAAATCTGCTGTTACAGAATATATGGATGAACTTTCTCCAGCAGCTCGTATAATTGGAGCATGTAATACAATTGTAAATGACAATGGAAAGTTAGTTGGTCATATAACAGATGGAGTAGGCTATGTTCGTAATTTAAAAGAAAATGGGGTAGAAGTTAAAGGTAAAAAGATTACAATTATGGGTGCTGGTGGTGCAGCAACTGCTATACAAGTACAATGTGCTTTAGATGGAGCAAGAGAAATATCTATCTTTAATCCTAAGGATGATTTTTATAAAAGAGCAGAGCAAACAGTTGAGAATATAAAAAAAGATGTACCAGAATGTGTTGTTAATCTATATGATTTAGAAGATACAAACAAACTTTATGAGGAGATACAATCAAGTGATATATTGACAAATGCAACTCTTATTGGTATGAAGCCTTATGACAATGAAACAAATATAAAAGATACTAGTGTTTTAAGAAAAGATTTAGTAGTAACAGATGTCGTTTATAATCCTAAGAAAACAAAAATGATTGAAGATGCTGAAGCTAATGGATGTAAGGCTATTGGTGGATTAGGAATGTTATTATACCAAGGAGCAGAAGCTTTTAATCTATATACTGGATTAGAAATGCCTGTAGAAGAAGTTAATGAATTATGCTTTAAATAGATAAGAGTAATATCTTAAACAATGAAAAAACATACGTATTTCAATATTTTTAATAATAAATTACAAATTGTCATAGTGGGTTTTGCCTCATAGTCCAGTTAAATTTGAAGCTTTAACTGACTATACTTTAAATCCATTATGGGGATGAGTTTATTGTACACAAAAATGTTAATAAATTAACAAGAATGGGAGAAAAATTATGAACAATAAAAAATATTATCCTACTGCCATAGCGTTGTATTTTTCATATTTTTTACTTGGTATTGGAATTTCAATTTTAGGACAATACAAACCAGAATTTTCATCAATGTGGGGGGCTAAAACATTATCAGATGGAACATTGGATGTAAGTATTGTTTTAGCTGTTATTGCTGCACTAGGATTAGGGAGACTTATATCTTATCCATTTGCAGGACCTATTTCAGATAAGTATGGAAGAAAAGTAAGTGGTCTTATAGGAAACTTTCTACATGCAATTTTCTTTGTTGGAATTGTATTTTCACCAAATTTTTATATAGCATATGTATTTGCAATAATTGGAGGGGCAGCAAATTCATTCTTAGATACCTGTGTAACTCCTTCTTGTATGGAGATATTTGCTAGTTTAGGAACAATAGCAAATATGTTTACTAAATTTACAATAGCTTTAGCACAATTTTTGCTTCCTTTTATAATTGGATTTGTTGCAGCAAATTCAATATCATTTAAAGTTATTTTTATAGTAACAGCGATTCTTATTGTAGTAGATGCCTTTTTGATAGCTGTGTTACCATTTCCACCAGCTAATAATGTTATTGATAACAAAGGCAAAACAGTTAAATCAGAGAAGATGAAATTTACACCAACAAGTATAGCTCTTGTTTGTATTGGATTTACATGTACATCTACATTTGTATTATGGTTAAATTGTAATCAGGAATTGGGTAAATTGTATGGGATGGCTGACCCTACAAAAATTCAATCCTTTTACTCAATGGGAGTAATATGTGCAGTATTAATAACTTCTTTACTTATTAAAAAATATATTAAACCAATAAGAATATTAGTTATATATCCTATAATAGCTTTACTTATGCTATTAGTTGTATATTTTGTTCAAACTCCAACTATTTGTATGTTAGGGGGATTTGTAATAGGTTATTCAGCAGCAGGAGGTGTTCTTCAGTTAACAACGTCAACTGCAAATGAAATGTTTCCAACTAATAAAGGAAAAATAACATCTATAGTTATGATTGCATCTAGTATAGCAAACTATGTTATTTTAAATATAGCAGGTATTATTACAAAATCAGGGGGAGTTAATGGACCAAAATATGTTGTATTGTTTAATGTGGCAATAACATTTGTTGGAATTTTACTTGCATTGTTTGTAAACATGAGATATGAAAAAGAAAAAGTGTATGATTATGATGTCTAATATTAGTATAATATATGCATAGAGAAGTCTAAATCTAGGATAGATTTTTATTAAAAGTAATTAAAATTAATAAGGATATTATTTACAGTTATAAGATAGGGTATTTACATAATTAATAATAAGGATATTACTAGAATTTCAATTTCTAGTAATATTTTTTTGCGTATAAATGTAAACTTGACGAAATAAGTAGTATAATCAATATAAATTACATCATGTAAAGGAGGATAATTTGGTGGAGAATGTTTTTAAGCGATTGCAGGAATTTAATGGTTATGATGGATACAAAGAATCATTTGAAATGAATTACCTATGTATATATGAAAGTATACCGTTAAGAGAACAAGTAGAGCTTGCAAATAATCTAGTAGATGAAATTTTAAATATGTATAAAAGTGAATCTAATGAAATTTATTTATTGGAGGATAGTAATTCTAAGTCTTTAATTTGTTATTTCGAAATTTTTATGAAAAAGATAAATACTTTGGTAAAAGAAATGATTATTGATGAGAAATGGTTATATAAATTAACTAAAGAATTAATATATAAGAGTAAAAAAGTTGAGTATGTAAAACTAGGGTTAGTTTTAATTGAGAAATATCTAAATGTAGAAAACTTAAGAGAAGTTGTAGATACATTTTCTAAATCTGGAGAATACGTATTTTATCTGAGTAATACTATTAAAAAACTTGAATTTTACAATACATATTTATTTAATTTATCTAAAAAGGCTACAGGTTCAATAAAAGTATTTGCTATTGTTAATATGGAAAATTTAGATTCTAAAATAAATTCCTATCTAATTGAAGATGGTTATAAGGATACAAAGTACGAACGATTATTGATGAACTATATTATTTCAATTGTAGATTTGAATGAATATCTTGAAAAACGAGATTTAGATAAAGAAAAGATAAATAATTTAGAACGTCTTATATGCAATTACTTGCTAAGTGTAGAATTTAAATATATAGGTAATAAATTAGAATTAGTGAATCGATTTTTACCTACTGTAGTAAATTATGGGACTAACTTTGAAAGTTTATATTCAATTTTCCTAATAGCTATAAACGTCTTAAAAGATGAAAATATAGAGTGCAATAAGATTGAATTTGAAAAAGAAATAAATGATATCTTGCTCAGTGAAAAATGGAAAAATATATATTTTGAAGCATTAAGAGATGCTAGTGGAAAAACAGAAGATATTATAAAAATGTCAGAAATTTATGATGTAAACTTATCTTTTGATGACTTGTTGCCATATCTAAATAGAGATATTAGAGATTTTGAGGTATATTGGCATATATCTAAAAAGGGAACGACAAGTTCTAGATTAAAATTATTAAATTTTTTTGAAGAGACGTTTAAAATAGATGATTTAATTGGAAAAATGAAAGATATAGAAAAAGATAAATTGACTCAAGAATATTATGATGATATGTTTTTTTATTGTGCTTAAAGGAAGTAAATCACTATATCCTGAAGGAAAGAATATATCTTTAAAAGGAATATTTGGAAATATAAATGAAGTAAGAAAAGAATCCATAAATATCTTAAAAAGATACAGAGAGAAACTATCTCTTGAAGAATTAAAAATTGTTAAAGAAGCGTATGAAAAAGAAAAAAATGTTATATTGAAGGATGAATTAAGAAGAGTATTATATGAAAGTAATAATTTAAAAAAAGAATTTGTAAATATTGAAAAAATAAAAGTCGATGAACATGGTAAGGATATCTATTTGACTTCAATAGCTGTTGCTGGTTCAAGGTTTAGAAATAGAGAATATCTTGAAAAAGAATTGGAGAAAAGTAAGATATACTATTTAACTAGAGAGAAAGATAATCTATATGATGAAAAAGCTATTAAAATAGTTGGTGAAACTGGATATGTAATAGGCTATGTCCCAAGAAAAGAAAACTATATTTTGAGCAATTTATTAGATGGAGGAAAACTGCTGTATTGTAGAGTAACTGAATATAATTTATATGAAGATTGTATCTACGCAAATGTGTACTTGAGTTATAAAGATGTAATTGAAACAGTTGAAAACTCTTTAAAGATGGTTTTAGATAAGAGTAGAATAAAACTTATAAACTAAGACGTTTATATATTGCTTAGATGATGTAATCCTAACTGATTGGTTATTTTTTCTGGAATTATGGTGTATTTTATGAGCAATGCTAATGAATATAAAATAAAAAAACAATTGTTTTGTATATATGATGTATATAAATATATTTATATATTCATATTTACAAAACAATTGAAATTTATGTTATTTTATAATTTTAAATTTAGATGGAATTTTAACTTCTGCTTTATCTTTTATTTTAGAAGCTTGTTTTTTAACTTTATTTAATAATTCAGATTCATCTACAACTAATACTTTTCTTTCCTTCATTAACCATTTACCATCACAAATAGTAGAGTCTACATTTTCACTAGTCATAGAATAAACTATATTTCCAATTGGATTATGCATTGGTAAACAATGAATTGTATCTGGATTTAGAATAATCATATCAGCTTTTTTTCCTACTTCAAGACTACCAATTTCTTTTTCTAGTAAAGCACATTTTGCTCCATTTATAGTAGCCATTTCTAAGACTTCTTCAGCTGGTACGACAGTTGGGTTTAAAGTTCTTCCTTTATGTATTAGTGATGTAAGATACATGTCCCTCATAAGGTCCATTCTATTATTTGAAGGAGCTCCATCAGTACCAATTGAAACAGGTATTCCTTTTTCTAACATTTCAGGAATTGATGCAAACCCTAGAACCACTTTCATAGCTGAACCTGGGTCATGAGAAACTTTTACATCATGTAATCTAAATAAATCAATTTCCTTATGAGTAAGCCAAACTGTATGAGCAGCTAAAAGATTTGGTCCTAATACACCTAGTTTATCAAGGTATTCAACTGTTCCAACTCCATTGTTTTGCTTTACAAATGAAATTTCATCAGCTATTTCAGCAATATGCATATGTATACCTGTATTGTATTTATCAGCTAGTTCTTTAGTTCTAACAAGTAATTCTTCAGTTGTATTAAAAATAGTTCTTAATGCAAACCATATTTTAATTCTCTCATTAGATGTATTATTAAACTTATGGAATAAGTCTAATTGAGTATTGATTTCCTCATCAGTAGTTTTTTGCCATGCCTCAGGAAGACCATCTCCTGTATCCATAACTGATTTAGCTAAACAGGCTCTAAGTCCAGTTTTATCAACAGCTTCAACCATAGCATCTACATATTGACCACCAGATTCTAAAAATGTAGTGACACCAGATTTTATCAATTCAACACAACATGCAGTAGATGAAATTAAGGAATCTTCATAATTGAAGCTACTTTCGTATGGCCAAATTCTCTCTCTAAGCCAAGTTAAAAGTACAACATCATCTGCAAGACCACGTCCTAATTGTTGAGATAAGTGAACATGCGTATTGACTAGCCCTGGCATTAGTATTTTTCCTTTAGCATCATATATCTCTGCATCTTTATCTACAATATTAATATCAAACTTACCAACCTCTTTTATAATATTATTTTCAATAAGTATGCTTCCATTTTCATATACCTCTCTATCTGCATTCATAGTAATTAGATATGCATTTTTTATAAGTAATTGTGACATAAACACCACTCCTTTTCTATATATTTTTATATCTATATATTATGATAATAAATTTTCTATACAAAGTTAATAGCAAAATCAATTTACATATAAAGTGATTTTGCTATTTATAAATTTAAAATAAATAAGATTTTATTCTATATAATTTAAAATATTGACCTAGAACTATTTAAAAATATTAACTTAGAACTAAGTTTACAACTGCAAGTAAACCTATAATCCAAAGTGTAATACTGATTTTATCAGTTTCTTTAGCTACTACATGCATTATTATATATGAAATAAATCCAAAGCATAAACCAATACTTATACTATAAGTTAAAGGCATCAATAAAACTGTAACAAAAGCAGGTACAGCTATTTTGCTATCAGCAAAATCAATCTGTTTTATGCTTTCAAACATGAATACACCAACCATTACAAGTGCAGGAGCTGCAGCGTAAGTAGGAACTATACCAAGTAATGGTGTAAATATAAGTGTAGCTAAGAATAATGCTGCTGTTACTATTGAAGCAAGTCCTGTTCTTGCACCTGCTGCAATGCCGGAAGCAGATTCTCCAAATGTTGTAACAGTACTAGTTCCTAAGAATGAGCCTATTAAAGTAGAAGAAACATCTGCATATAACATTCTTCCTAAATCTTTTATTTCACCATTCTCATCTTCAAGACCCATTTGTTTACAACAAGTAATAAGAAATGCTAATGAATCAAACATGTCTATAAACATGAAAGAGAATATAGGTCCAATTAATGAGAATTTCAATGCACCTACAATATCTAATTTAAAAGCAACTGGTGCTATACTAGGAGGTGTTGAGATTATTGCTGTTGGCAACTCCACAAATCCAAATATAACAGATATTATTGTTGCAACTACTATACTTATCAATATTCCACCTTTAACTTTTTTATATTCTAGTATTGCCATTAAGATAAGAGCAAAAAGGGCTATTAAAACTGTTGGTGTAAAATCTGCAAGTGAAACTATAGTATCTGGATTAGCTATTATAACACCCATATTTTTTAAACCAACAAAAGCAAGGAAAAGACCTATACCTGCTGAAGATGCTACTGCCAATTCTCTAGGAATTGCGTCTGCAATTGTCTTTCGAAGACCTGTTACTGCGAGTGTAAAGAAGACACATCCAGATAGAAAAACTACCCCAAGACCTGTTTGCCATGGGATTCCTGCACCTATAACCAAAGAGTATGTGAAAAATGCATTTAATCCCATACCAGGAGCTAGAGCAAATGGTGCATTTCCTAAAATCGCAAATATAAGCGTACCAATGGCTGTAGCTAGTATGGTAACTGTTATAAGGGCGGCTTTATCCATTCCAGCTTCAGATAATATTGCTGGATTTACGAAAACTATGTATGCCATTGTTAAGAATGTAGTAACTCCACCTATTACTTCTGTTTTAAGGCTAGAGCCACGTTCGCTAAATTTAAACATTTTGTCTAAAAAGCTTAATGATGAATTATTTCCACCTGGTTGTACATTGTTAGTGTTTGGTACCATTTTTACCTCCAAAAAACTTTAAGATATAAACAAAAAAATATATATTCATATAGATAGAATAGAACATATATTCAGAGTTGACATTCTATTCATAGAAAACCCATTTAAGGTGAGTTTGTAGAAACTATTAGACCGTATTACTAATATTATATGAACATTTTCTATTTGTTTTTCTGTTGTATTATATCGTAATATTGTATTATTTACAATAAATATAATAAAATTATTCGTTTTTTTGTCGATTTTATAAAAAATTAAGGTTATTTATTGAAAAAAATTACTTTTTCCAATAATTGAATATGTATGAGTATAATGTCAATTATTCTAACTTGTTTTATACTATTAATGGAAGTTTATTATAAATGAGTTTGTGATATAATTATAAAAGTACTGAATACATGGATATTTCGTAAAAACTTTTTAATATATCAAATATGTATATTAAGTTAATATATTAAAAAAAATAATATCAAAAATAATATAATTTATAGTGGAGGGGAAAATGACTAAAATTATTAAAGTGCAAAAACCTAAATTTACAGGAGAATTAGAAATTATTGAAAATCTTGAAGATATACTTGAAGATATATTTAATGATGAAAAAATATTTAATAAAATTATAGAAAATGAAGTTATAAGTGATTTAGATTCTGTAAGAGTTAGCTTTGAATCTTGTATATTTAGAAATGTGTCTTTTGAAAATTGTAATTTAAAAAAGATTGATTTACTTGATGTGGTATTTGAAAACTGCAATTTATCAAATACATTTTTTGATGGAGGAAGTATATACAGAGTTGAATTTAAAAATAGTAAATTGATAGGAGTTAGATTTGATGATTGTATACTTAAAAACGTTTTGTTCAAGGATGTTTTAGGTAAGTATTCTAACTTTTCATTCTCTAAATTTAAGATAGTTTCTATCTTAGATTCAAATTTTGAAAATTCTGTATTTCAAGAAGTAAAAGGTGACAATCTAGTATTTGAGTATACAAATTTAAAAAAAGCAAACTTTAATGGAACTAAACTTTCTGGCATAGATTTTACTACTAATAATATTGAGGGAATTGAGATTGGTATAGATGATATTAGAGGAGCAATTTTTGATGTGTCACAAGCAATTGATTTAACGAAATTGATGGGAATTATCATAAAATGAAAAAAATATTCATAAAATAAATTGGGAAAACGTTAACAATGTGTGAATTTTTACCAGATTGACATTTTTCTGAAAATAAAGTAAGATTATCTTAATATTCAAAATATTTTCAAAGGGGGTAATTTAGTGTGAGTAAGCAGATGAGAGATATTTTTATAGTTGGTTTTGCTTTATTTTCTATGTTCTTTGGTGCAGGAAATCTTATGTTTCCTCCATTTTTAGGGATGGAATCCGGCAAAGACTGGTTAATTCCTCTTATTGGATTTGTTGTTGCAGATGCTGGTATAGCAATGCTTGTTATTATAGCAACAGCAAGATGTAAGGGAAGCATGGATGATGTACTTAGGAGAGCTGGTAAAGGGTTAGCAAGAGTAATGAGTGTAGCTGCTCTAGCATGTTTAGCACTTCTTGTAATACCAAGAACTTGCGCAACAACATATGAAATGGGTATTATGCCTATATTTGGAGACCATGGTCCAGTAGCTAAAGCTGTATTTTCAATAATCTTCTTTGGTCTAACTTTAGCATTTACTATTAGGTCTTCTAAGGTTATAGACATAATAGGTAAGTATTTAACTCCAGCGTTATTATTAGTATTATTTGTTTTAATAGTAAAGGGTATAATTTCTCCAGCAGGACCTATGAGTCCTGAGCATATGATAGATAAAAATCTATTTGGTGAAGGTATATCACAAGGTTATCAAACAATGGACGCTCTAGGTGCAGCATCTATGGCAACTATAATGTTGATGTCTATAATAGCTAAAGGATATACATCAGATAAAGACCAAATAGGAATGACTATTAAAGCTGGTTTTGTAGCCTGTGTATTTCTAGCAGTAGTATATGGTGGTCTTACTTATTTAGGTGCAACAGTTTCAACTTTATATGATACTAGTATACCTCAAGCATCTTTATTAGTTGAAATAACTAGTATATTGTTATATGGTCAAGTAGGAAAGGTAATTTTAGGTGTAATTGTGGCACTTGCCTGTCTGACTACTTCTACAGGTTTAACAGCATCAATATCAACTTATTTTGAAGGAATAAGTAAGGCGAGTTATAAACAACTGGTTATAGGTATATGTGTAGCTAGTATGCTTATATCAAATTTAGGTGTTGATTCTATAATAGCCATATCAGTTCCAATCCTACAAACTATATATCCTGTTTTATTAGCAATAGTTGTTATGGAGTTGGCTGGTAAACATATAAAGAATGATAATGCTTTTAAAGGTGCAGCATATGTTACATTAGTGATTAGTTTATTATCAGCTATAAATGGAATGACAGGAGCTGTTCCATTTATACAAAGCTTGCCACTTGCAGGTTTGGGCTTTAACTGGGTAATACCAGCTATATTGGGTGGAATAGTTGGTAACTTTATAAAAAGCAACAAACAAGTAGCATAATAATTTGTAATTAATTTAATTTTATAATATATTAATTTTTAGTACTATGGGTAGGTTTAATCTAAACCTAATCTACCCATAGTACTTTTTAGATTGGATTATAATAGTATGTATATAATTTTTTATAATATAATTTTTCTTTGAAGTATGATAAAATTAGTAATAGTGATAAGAATGTACAAATTTAGGAGGTTTTAATTAATGCTTAGAAAAATAACAGCATTTATGCTATCCATATGTTTAATTATTGGACTTACAGGTTGTAGTTTACTTGTAGGCAAGAAAGATAAAGAGAAAATTATAGATGATTTTAAAGTTGCAGTGGTAACTCAACCATTATCTGAAAATAAAGTACAATACAATATGGTGGAAGAGATGGCAAAAGAATATGAGGAAGAGAATAAAATTGATAAAGACAAAGATGGTCAAACTAAAGTTAAACAAACTATAAAGCATGTTGTATTGCCAGAGAAATTTACTTCTAATATAGATAGTGCTATTAATAAGATAGTAAAGTTGGCTGATGATAAAGAAGTTCAGGCTATTGTAGTTTCAACTGACCAAGCAGGGCTTTTACCTGCTTTACAAAAGGTAAAGGAAAAGCGTCCAGAAATAATAACTATTTCTGCCCCTATGGGAGATGATAAAAACCAATTAAGCCAATTTGTTGATGTGAATCTAGGGGTTAGTGCAGAGGAAAGAGGAAAAGTATTAGCTGAACGTTCAAAAGAAATGGGAGCAAAAGCTTTTATTCATTATGCTTCTACAGATGATTTGAAAGATGTTAATATAGCCAAAAGATTAGAAATGATTAAAGAGACTTGCAAAAATATAGGATTGCCATTTGTACAAGTTAATACTCCAAATATAAATACTGAAGAAGACAAAAACAAAGTTAAGCAGTTTTTAAATGAAGATATTGAAAAACAAGTTAAAAAATATGGAAAAGATATAAATGTATTTGGTGTAAATGAGTATATGGATGAAGTTATATTGACTAAGGCTTTAGAATTAAAGTATATAGTTGCAGAGCAAAGCAATCCATCACCAATACAAACATATCCTAGTGTTATGGGTCTAAAAATATCTGAAAAAGATGCTCAAAATTATGATAAAATAAACGACATGATAAGTGAAAAGGCTAAGGCTTTTGGCATGTCAAATAGACTTGGTGGATATCCTATGCCAATGGATGCTTTTCTACCATCAGTAGCAATTTATCTTGCTACTGAAATGGTGAAACAAGATTTAACACAAGAAGATGTATGTGACCCAGATTATTTAGAGGCGTTTACAGAATTAAGATTTGGAATCGGTTCAGAATTTACTCCTTTAACAGAGGTACTTTATAATTATCAATCAGTAATTTTAAGCCAATTAATTTATTAATATTAAGGAAGTGTCTCAAAATGAACTTTTTAGTTTATGAGGCACTCTTTTTCTATTAAATCAAATATATTTTTATCTTTTTAACAATTAAAAAGAAGCTTATCCCTATGTTGAGATAGCTTCGTTTTTAATATAAATAAGTTTTATTATTTTATAAAAAATTTATAGAAAAATAAAAAATTATAATTATATATAAATTTTGATAAAGTAAAGATGAATTACTATAGGTTTAAATTATATTATTTTCTATTATTTTTATGCCTTTCTCAGTTATTGATGAGCCTTTTCTTCCTTTACTAGAAATTAAGTATCCATTGCGTGTCAAATATTCTAGCATATTTCTTACTTCGTATTCTGTGACATTATATTCCATAAATTTCATTAACTTTGTCCTCCCCATTGGTTTCATGTGCAATGATTTTAGGATAGAAATGCATATGTTTTTGTCATATTGGTTTAAATCATTGAATATGGACATATTACTTGACATATGATTATTATTTAATTTTGAAGATATGTTTTGAGGTAAATCATTTATTGTAAGATAATTGGAACCCATGTAAGCCATATATTCAATACAATTTCTCAGTTCTCTAATATTCCCCATCCAAGTGTATGAATTTAAAGCTTCTAAAAGACTCTTATCGAGTTTTATGTTTTTATAGGGAAGTTCTTTTAAAAATGATTCTAAAAGAAGAGGTATATCTTCTAATCTCTTTCTAAGAGGAGGTAAATCTAAAGTGAACATACTTATCCTATAAAATAAATCCATCCTAAATTTATTTTCTATAATTAATTTCTCTAAATCTTTATTTGTGGCAGCTAATATTCTCACATCAATTGGAATAATACTTGTACCACCAATTTTTCTAATTTCTTTTTCTTGTAAGACTCTTAAAAGTTTAACCTGTAAATCATGTGGCATATCTCCTATCTCATCTAAAAATATAGTGCCAGTGTGAGCTAATTCGAATAATCCTTTTTTTCCACCTTTTTTTGCTCCAGTAAAAGAACCATCTTCATATCCAAATAGTTCACTTTCAAGTAATTCACTTGGTAATGAAGCACAATTTATTGCTACAAAAGGTTTATTTTTTCTATTTGAATGATTGTGTATTGACTGAGTAAAGGCTTCTTTACCTGTTCCTGTTTCACCTGTTATTAATATAGGATTATCTGTAAGAGCCATTTTTTTTGCCTTTTTAATACAATCTTTTATAATAGAACTATTTCCAATAATATTATTAAATTTATATTTAGCTACATAACCTCTTTTGACAGAATCACTTCTTATTTTTTGTTCTAATATTTCTATATTGTTTACATCTTTCAATGTAATTAAGCAACCCTCTATATTTTTATAAAGATAAAATGGTTTTTTAGAAAGTATGAATTTTTTATCTATTTCGTCTATGTATATAATCATATTATCGATATTTAAGTTCTTTGTAATTTTATCTAAGAAACTCTTTGGCATATATTCCATTAAGGAAGGTGATTTTATAAGTTTTTCATCTAGTCCCAACATATTAAGTAAAGACTTATTTACAAAAGTAACCTTGTTAAAGGTGTTGAAAAATATTAGACCATCACCTATTTCATCAATGGTCATGTAAAGTATAGTTTTTAATTTAGATATATTATCTAATGATGTATTTAAGAAATCATGACTTAGTGTCTCTTTGGACAATTTGTATAGTTTTTCTATAAATTTCTCATTTTTTAGTTTTAATACTACTAATAATGACATATATGTATCTAATGAGATTTTTCTCCAACCTAAATCAACAATATTTTTTATGTATTTTGGTATAAATCTAATCTGACCTGGTGTTATAGCTGTATCTAAATCATATATTTCATCACAATCTGGATATGTAGGTACAAAATCTATATGATTTATACCAATTTTATATAGATAAGTAGCCATCTCAAATGCTGAAGTTTTATTGGTTGTCATAAGTAACGATTTTGTACCTGGAGGTAGTTTCATCATTTTTTCATATCCAAGTTTTGAAAGTGCTTTCGTTCCATGAATAATTTCAATATCTTCCTTAAAATGTTTTATTAAAAAATTACTAGTTAAAGGTGATAGAGAAAGCACTACATCTCCCTCTAAATTTTCTTTTATTCCATCAAGTATATTTTGTGTTTCTATGATTATTTCGTCTCCAAAAAAGTTTGTTAATTCTTCTTTGTAGTGGTCACTATTCAATTTATCATATGTTATAAGGATTAACTTCTTTTTATCCATTTTATTTCTCCTAACAAAATAGTATTTATTTTTAAAGTATTTAAAGTATAAGGCAAGTTATATTATACAACAAATAGTAGTATAAATTTATATATTTGATTAAATAATAGTTTTTTTTAGGATTTTATCCTATAAAAACCTATTTTAAAATTATTTTTGCAAGATAAGGAAAATAGCTTTTTATATTGTAATGTATATTTTAAATAATTAATAAAAAAATATTATATTTTTAAACTTGAAAAGTAAGTAATTATAAGCTATTTAATCACTGGAATAAATTTACAATAAAAAAATAAATACAAAGGCTTTATCATTAAGGTATTGGCATAAGTTTTGCTTATTAAACAAGTATACTAATAAAATTCATTTAAACAGGAGGGAGAATTTATATGAGTAAATTAGAATCAACAACAGAAAAAGTTGAGGTAAAATGGTATGGGTATGTAGCATTAATATTGGGAGCATTATTTTTTTCAGGAATATTTAAAGATGCACCAGGACCATTAAAAGTATTGGATTTTAACAATGTATTAGGTTCTTTTGGAACATTGGGAACAATTAATGATGGTGTAGGTACATTAGCTGCAAACTTTAGAGGTGATGGAGGTACTGGCCCTCGAGATGGATGGCTATATGCATTGACATTAATACCATCAGTTATGTTTGCACTTGGAGTAGTTAGAGTTATAGACCACTTAGATGGAATGAAGGCAGCTCAAAAGCTTCTTAGTCCACTATTAAAGCCATTATTAGGGTTACCTGGATTTGCAGGACTAACTTTGATAGCTAGTTTACAGTCTACAGATGCAGCTGCATCTATGACTAAAGAACTTAAAGATGATGGGTATATAGATGAAAAACAAAAAGCTGTATTTTGTGCATTTCAATTTTCAGGTGCGTCTGCAATTACGAATTTCTTTGCTTCTGGAGCAGCACTATTTCCATTTATAGGAGATGTACCAATATTTATACCACTTGCTTTAATATTAATTATGAAGTTTGTTGGGGCGAACTTACTTAGATTATATTTAAATAAATTTGACAAGGGGGAAGCTTAACATGAGTGAGGTAGCAAAAAAAGAAGTAAAAGTTAAAAAAGGAAATGTGATAGATGCGTTTATTGGAGGAGCTAGAAATGGATTCCAAATAAGTACAAATTCAATGGCTCCAAATGTCATCTTCGGTTTTGCTATAATTTCTGTGTTCAATTTAACAGGTCTTTTGGATGTAATAGGGACAATATTTACACCTGTAATGAGTATCTTTGGACTTCCAGGTGTTGCAGCAACAGCTATAATGACAATATTTATATCAATGGGAGGAGCATCTGGAGTAATCGCAGGTTTATTTACAGCAGGTCAAATAAGTCAAGCACATGTTGCAATTCTATTGCCAATGTTATTGCTTTCAGGAGCGCAGATACAATTTATGGGGAGACTTTTGGGAACAGCTGAGTTAAAAACTAAATATTATCCACATATGTTTGTTATAGCAACTTTAAATGGTTGTATTGCAATGCTTATAATGAATTATTTCGTAGTATAGGTAATTATAATAAAAATTTAATATAAATGGAAAGTTTAAATTTTAAGGAGGAGTTAGATTATGGGAACTAACAAAGATTATATTGAGTATGTACATAAAGTGTATGATTATCTACACACTATACCAGAAAAAGGATTTGAAGAATATAAGACATCAGAGTTTGTTTTAAAAGAGCTTGAAAAAATGGGGTTTGAAAATATTAATAAAGGAGTTGCAGGAACTGGTATTATAGTAACTATAGATTCTAAAAAAGAAGGACCAGTATTTGCTATAAGAGCAGATATGGATGCATTGGAATTTATCATAGATGGAGAAAAGAAAATGATACATGCTTGTGGTCATGATGGTCATACTTCTATGCTTTTAACAGCTGCAAAGTTAATAAAAGAGAGAAATTTAGTAAAAAGAGGTAAGTTAAAAATACTTTTTCAACCAGGTGAAGAAAAATTATATGGAGCATTAAGAGTAATTGATTCTGGTTTGTTGGATGATGTAGAAGAAATGGTAGGGATGCATTTAAGACCTGGACAAGATTGTAGGTTGGGAAAGGCGATACCTGCAATGTACCATTGTGCTAGCTGTATAATGGAATTTACGATTAAAGGTATCACTTGTCATGGTTCTAAACCACATTTAGGAGTAAATGCAGTAGATGCTGTCTGTTTAGCAGTGAATGCAATAAATGCAATAAGAGTAAATCCAGCTATACCAAATTCTATAAAAGTAACAAATATATCAGTTAAGGGAGAAACTTATAATAATATACCAGATGAAGCATTTATGGCTTTAGATATAAGGGCAGAAAGTAATGATATAATAGAAGAATTAAAAGAAAAAGCAATACATGCTGTAAAAACTGCTGTAAGTTCTATAAATGCAGAAGCTGTACTAATTTCCAAAGATGGAGTACCAGCAGCAGAATTTGATGAAGAACTTGTAAACTTGGCTGAAGAAACTATAAAAGATGTATTGGGAGCTGATGCATCTATAGGTATATTTAAAAATTCTGGTGGAGAAGATTTCCATTATTATACACAAAAACTAAAATGTAAAACTACATATATTGGATTAGGAGCTGATGCTACACCAGGATTTCATAATCCAAATGTAACATTTGATACGAAAGCTTTAGAATATGGTGTAGATATATGGTGTAGATTGGTTGAAAAGAGATTGGGATAACATCCAAACTAATAATTCTACATTTAAAATTATAATTATAGAAGTTATAGAAAAAGATTGCTTATGTTAATTAGAAAATAATTAATATGAGCAATCTTATTTTGATATAATGAAACTGATTTTGGAATATTGAAAAAATATGATGGGAAAGTAATTATATTTTAAATCTATTGGACAAAAAAGTGATATTATTATAATATTAAGAATTGTAAAATAATACCAAAGTGCATCTAGTAATAGACTTAACAATTATAAAAATTTTATTCTTAGGAGGGAAAAAATGAGTAAGTATAATTTTGACAGAGTAATAGATAGAGTAGGAACAGATTGTGTAAAATGGGATTTTAGAACTAATTGTTCAACAAAAGCACAAAAAGATGGTTTGCCTTTTTGGATTGCTGATATGGATTTTGAATGTGCAGAACCAATAATAGAAGCATTACGTAAAAAAGTTGAACATAAAATATTTGGATATAGTTCAAATGATAGTGATAAATACTTTAATGCAGTTTGTGATTGGTATAAAAGGAGATTTAACTGGGAAATAAATAGAAAAGATATTATTTTTAGTCCTGGTGTTGTACCTGCTGTTGCTATTTTAGTAAGAATATTAACTAATTCTAATGAAGGTGTAATAGTCCAAAAACCAGTGTATTACCCATTTGAAGCTAAGATAAAGAGCAATAATAGGGACGTTGTAAACAATCCTCTGATATATGAGAATGGTACTTATAGGATGGATTATGATGATTTAGAAGAAAAAGCTAAGTGTAGCAACAATAAAGTACTGATACTTTGTAGTCCTCACAACCCTGTTGGAAGAGTTTGGAGAGAAGATGAATTAAAAAAGGTTGTAGAAATATGTAAAAAATATGACCTATGGATAATAGCTGATGAGATACATTCTGATTTAATTAGAAAAGGATTTAAACATACTCCTTTACAGTCATTATGCCCAGAGTACAAGGATAAAATAGTTACATGTATAGCTCCAAGTAAAACATTTAATCTGGCAGGAATGCAGTTGTCTAATATAATAGTGAATAATGATGAACTAAAAAAGAAATATCAAGAAGAGGTTACAGCTGTTGGAGTTGCAACTTCACCAAATCCCTTTGCTATTGTAGCTACAATAGCAGCATATAATGAAAGTGAAGACTGGCTTAATGAATTAAATGATTACTTAGATAATAATATACAATTTATTGATGAATACTTAAAAGAAAACCTACCAAAAGTAAAACTTGTTTATCCAGAAGGAACATATCTAGCATGGTTAGATTTTACTGCTTATGGATTAAATGAAGTAGAACTTGAGGATTTAATGTTTAAAAAAGCTAATGTATTATTTGATGAAGGTTATATATTTGGAAAAGAAGGAATAGGATTTGAAAGAATAAATGTAGCTTGTCCACAGTCTTTATTAAAAGAATGTATGGACAGATTAAAGACTATATTTGAAAATTTATAAAGTATAGGTAAAAATTTATAAAGTGTTTAAAAATAAAAAAATAATAAACTTGACAAATTTTAACTAATCACTTATCATACTATTATGAATAAATAGAAAACATAAGAGAGCTAAATTTTATTGAATTAAACTCTTAAAGACTTTGAAAGGAAGAGTAGTTATAGAATGTAATTAAAGCGAGTTGGTGATGGTGTGAGACCAATATGAAGTCTATAATGAAGAACATCCTGGAGTTGCTAACCGAAATTTTAAAAGAGTAGGCTTAGTCGGAACCAAACCGTTATCATATTGGGGTGTATCGAGTAATATCTGTACATTGTGAGCTGGGTTTGAATTTATTTCAAACTAATCAGGGTGGTACCGCGGAAAAGCAACCTTTCGTCCCTTTTATATAGGGATGAAGGGTTTTTTTAATGGAAAAATATATAAATATAGGGAGTGAATGATATGAGCACAATAATACCAAAGGATTATAAAAGTAGTTTGAACGTAATTGATACACAAATAGCTATAAAAAAATTAAAAGATTTTTTTGAAATGAGACTAAGTAATGAATTAAATCTTATAAGAGTTTCTTCTCCATTATTTGTATTGCCAGAAACAGGTGCAAATGATAATTTAAATGGAGAAAAGGCTGTAAGCTTTGATATACCATTTATGAATAAAAATGCAGAAATTGTTCAATCACTTGCAAAATGGAAAAGATTAGCCCTTAAAAAATATGGGTTTGAAGTTGGTAGTGGTTTATATACAGATATGAATGCAATAAGAAAAAATGAAGAATTAGACAATATACATTCTCTTTATGTAGACCAATGGGATTGGGAATTGGTTATAGATAAAAGTAGTAGAAATGAAAAGACTCTAAAAGATGTTGTAAAAAGATTGTATGGAGTATTTAAAGATACTGAAATTTTTGTATGTAGTATGTATGAAGGTATAAAAGAAATATTACCAGAAGAAATAACTTTTATAACATCACAAGAGTTAGAAGATATGTATCCAGAATTATCACCAAAGGAAAGAGAAGATAAAATTGTAAAAGAGAAGAAAGCAGTATTTATAACTCAAATAGGAAAAACATTAATATCAGGAGAAAAACATGATGGAAGAAGTCCTGATTATGATGATTGGGAATTGAATGGGGATATATTATTTTACAATCCTGTTTTAGATTCAGCATTAGAATTATCTTCAATGGGAATTAGAGTTGATGAAGAATCTCTTGATAGACAATTGAAACTTGCTGGATGTGAAGAGAGAAAAGAGTTTGACTATCATAAGATGCTTTTAAATGGCGAACTTCCGTATACAATTGGTGGAGGAATTGGTCAGTCAAGAATATGTATGTATTTCTTACAAAAAGCTCATATAGGAGAAGTACAAGTTGGAGTATGGCCACAGGATATGATTCAAAATTGTAGTAGTGCAGGAATTGAATTATTATAATTTAAATATAAACTAATTGATAAAATTTATATCTAATATGTTCATCAAATTAATTATATCGGTTATAATGTAGAATAACCTATAATTATAAGAGGTGATAAATATGGAGTTTTTAAAAATAATCATTAATATAGTTTTAGATATTTTAAAAAAAATTTTGGTCAGATTTAAAAATGCTAAATTTGGTTTGGTTTTTGTATTTGATTTACTTAAACTACCTGATTTTATGACAGATAAAAGAATCAATATAGTTGATAAAATAAAGGTAATTTCTGTATTAATTTTTACTATATCCTACTTTGTATCTGGGGTTGATATAATTCCAGAGATGATTGCAGGGGCATTTGGTTTTATAGATGATGCTATAGTTTTAATTTGGAGTATAGGTATAGTGAATGAAGAAATTAATAAGTATAGAGTTATCGCAAAAAAAGATAAACATTCAAATATAATTGAAAATGTAGAATTTTCTATAAAAGATGAAGAAGAATAACAATTTATATATGTTATTCTTTTTTTTATTAACAAAAAATGGTTAAATTGTTGACGGAGAGGTAAAACTCTATTATCATAATAAGTGGATATCCAATATTTAACTAAGTATTCAATGTGCAAGAATGCTTAATTTAAAAAAGTTATGGAGGGTAAATATTATGAAGAAAAAAATAGGTTTAGTGCCCAAACTAATCATCGGTATCATAGTCGGTATTTTAATCGGAAGTTATGCACCAGAAATAATAGTACAAATATTAGTAACAGTTAGTACTTTATTCTCAGCATTCCTAAAATTTGTTATACCATTTATAATTATAGGTTTTGTAACAGCAGGTATAGCTGATTTAGCAACAGGTGCAGGAAAGTTATTGGGGATAACTACGGGAATAGCATATGGTTCTACCTTAATAGCAGGATTATTATCATTTGCAGTATCTACATTAATCTTCCCAAATTTTATTGATGCAAGTGTTGCAAGTCAAATTGGAGACCCAGAGGCAGGAATGTTAGCTCCAATATTCACAATTCCATTAGAGCCTATGGTAGATGTAACAGCTGCAATCGTATTTGCATTTGTAATGGGACTTGGAATATCAGCTTTAAGAAATCATGGAAAAGGAGAGACTTTATTTAATTTCTTCCAAGAATTTCAAGGAATCGTAACGAAAACGTTGTCAACAGTGATTATACCTTTATTACCTTTATACATAGCAGGAACTTTTGCAAATATAACTATAGCAGGGGAAGTATGGACAATATTAGGGGTATTCTGGAAAGTATACTTAGTAGTAATACCTTTACATTTTGTATATATGGCATGTCAATTCACAGCAGCAGGTGTATTTTCAGGAAAAAATCCAGTAAGAATGTTAAAAAATCAAGTACCTGGATATTTAACAGCTATAGGAACTCAATCTTCAGCAGCAACTATACCAGTTAATGTTGGTTGTGCAGAAAAAAATGGAGTAAGTAAGCAAATAAGAGAATTTGTTGTACCTCTTTGTGCAACAATACATTTATCAGGTAGTATGATATCAATAACAGGATTTACAACTGCAGTTTTAATGATGAATGGTATGCCACATGGAATAGGTGTATTATTCCCTTAAATTGCAATGTTAGGTATAGCAATGGTTGCAGCACCAGGAGCACCAGGTGGGGCTATAATGAGTGCACGTCCTTTCCTACCAATGGTTGGAATACCATCAGATGGTGGGCTTGCAAGTTTAATGATAGCTTTATACTTAACTCAAGACAGTTTTGGTACAGCATGTAATGTATCAGGAGATAATGCAATAGCAGTAGTAGTAGATAAAATAAATGATGGAATGAGTAAAAAAGGAAATAAAGAAGAGCAAAGTGCTTAGTTTTTTAATAATCAAAAATGAGTTATCTCAAATAGAGATAGCTCATTTTTTATGGTATAAAAAATTATAAAATAAAGTGATTTTTTTATTTAAAAATTGCTTTAAGAAATGATATTAATAATTTATTTTCATTAGGTTTTAATATACATACTCTAAAGAAATACTCATCTAGACCTTCAAATGAACAACAATCTCTTATTATTATTTTTTGTGGGAGCAGTTGCTCTCGAAGAGATTTAGCAGTCAATTCCTTTGTCTTGATTTTACACAATATGAAATTACCTTTAGTATTGTATATATCTAAGCTTTTTATATTCTTAAGCTCTTTAAGCAGGTAATTTCTTTCAGTGTTCATTAAGGAAATAGTATTTGATATAAAATCTAAATCACTAAACATGATTTCACCCATTTTAGAAGCTATTATGTTTATATTCCATAAATCTAGATTTTTATTTATTTCATTTTTGACATTAGTGTTAGATATAAGACCATATCCAAGCCTTATTCCAGGCGTTGAAAAAAATTTTGATGTACCTCTTATAACGAATAAATTAGAATAATCATCAACTAATTGAGTACAAGAGTATGTATCTGTATCAGTAAACTCTACATAAGTCTCATCAATCATTAAAAATGAGTCTGTATTTTTTAAAATTTCTCTCACTTCTACCTTAGTAAATGCAAATCCAGTTGGATTACTAGGATTACAGATTACTACCAAATCATAATCTTTAGCATTGATAGTTTTTATAAGATTTTCTAAATTTATATGAAAATTATCTTCTTCTTTTGCAAAGTATTTTTCTATAGAACAATTAATTTTAGATAACTCTTTTTCATACTCTGAATAGGCTGGAGAGAGTAAAAGAGCCTGTTTAGGATTAATTGTATGTATAAATGATGAAATTAGTTCTGTAGCTCCACTGCCAAGTACTATA
>OCJK01000047.1_pt1 | contig 141976 bp, 125 predicted proteins | sample 1480781 | NCBI WGS metagenome assembly OCJK01 (sample SAMN05301484, study PRJEB22388) | human gut metagenome | isolation source: Infant 1 DOL 27 gut | host: Homo sapiens | place: USA: Pittsburgh, Magee-Womens Hospital of UPMC | collected 2013/2014 | reverse complement strand
TCCATGTCACTTTGAGTGCCCACACAGATTGTCTGATAAATTGTTAAAGAGCAGTTGCGACGCGCTTTAGCGCTCTGTCGCGAGGTGGCGTATATTACGCTTTCCTCTTTCAGAGTCAACCCGTTTTTCAGGATTTTTCTCTGCAACCGAACCGGCTGTTTGTGTGAAGTGATTCACATCTGCCGTGTCAGTGGGAGCGCATTATAGGGAGTTCGCCGGAAGTAGCAAGCGTTAAAATAGAAAAATCTTATCGACCGCTCATTATTTGAACTTTTCGCTAATTCATCTTCTTACCATTAAAGGCGCAATCCCAGTGTTCATGCGGCCTGCAGCGCAATTTACGCTAAGATCGGTTTTTGGCGAAAATGTGATTTTTCTCTCTTACCCAACGCCATTATCGCGCCGATGGTGAATTAAGCACCACTCTTGACCCACGACAATGCGCCCGCCCGGCCCTCATTTCTATAATCAGGCCCGTTTCTTCTTACTGGTAATAATCGATGGCTTATCAACTCAACATTAACTGGCCCGAGTTTTTAGAAAAATACTGGCAGAAACAGCCGGTGGTATTAAAAAACGCGTTTCCGGACTTCGTCGACCCGATTACTCCGGACGAGCTAGCCGGATTAGCCATGGAGCCGGAAGTCGACAGCCGGCTGGTCAGCCTGAAAAACGGCAAATGGCAGGCCAGCAATGGTCCTTTTGAACATTTCGACGGGCTGGGCGAAACCGGTTGGTCCCTGCTGGCCCAGGCGGTAAACCACTGGCATATGCCTGCCGCCGAGCTGGTGCGTCCGTTCCGCGTACTGCCGGACTGGCGCCTGGACGACCTGATGATCTCCTTCTCCGTCCCCGGCGGCGGTGTCGGCCCGCATATCGATCAGTATGACGTCTTTATTATTCAGGGCATGGGCAGCCGCCGCTGGCGCGTGGGTGACAAGCTGCCGATGCGTCAGTTCTGTCCGCATCCGGCACTGCTGCACGTCGATCCGTTCCCACCGATCATTGATGAAGATCTGCAGCCGGGCGACATCCTCTACATTCCACCGGGATTCCCGCACGACGGCATAACCCACGAAACCGCCCTGAACTACTCCGTCGGCTTCCGCGGGCCAAACGGCCGCGACCTGATCAGCAGCTTCGCCGACTATGTGCTGGAGAACGATCTCGGCGGCGAGCACTACAGCGATCCGGACCTCACCTGCCGCGAGCATCCGGGCCGGGTTGAAGAGTATGAACTCGAACGTCTGCGCACCATGATGATCGATATGATTCGCCAGCCGGAAGATTTCAAGCAGTGGTTCGGGAGTTTCGTCACCACCCCGCGTCACGAGCTGGATATTGCGCCGGCAGAACCACCGTATGAAGAAGAGGAAGTGCTCGATGCGCTGCTGGGTGGTGAAAAGCTTTCCCGCCTGAGCGGCCTGCGCGTTCTGCATATCGGCGACAGCTTCTTCGTGCATAGCGAACAACTCGACACCACCGATGCCGAAGCGCTGGATGCGCTGTGTCGCTATACCTCATTAGGCCAGGAAGAGCTCGGCAGCGGCCTGCAGAATCCGGCGTTCGTGAGCGAACTGACGCGGCTGATTAATCAGGGCTACTGGTACTTCGAAGAGTAAGAGAGTCGCGATACTGCGGGCAGCCGCCTGGCGCTGCCCGGTTTCTTTTATGACTCATCGTCAGTAAAGAGCTGTTCAATCGATTTGGTCGGATAAAACAGTAAGTTACTATTTTCATCCACGAGCTGTATAAACCCCAGACGAAGATAGAATGCTTTAGCCTTCTCATTAAGGGCTTCAACAAACAATCCGTAGATGCCAACGGCTTTAGACGCTCCCCACACCACTCGCATCGCATGGGCAACCAACATCTCTCCCCAGCCCTGCCCCTGAACAGATTTATCAATGGCCAGCCGCCCGAGGGTTACGCTTGGCGCATTTTGATACGGGATTTTCTTTTGCTGAGTTTTAGACGGCAACATGCCTCGCTCGAAACAACTCCCCGATAAGGTGTAATAACCCAGCAACCTGGGAACGGTATCCCCGGAGACCAGCGCATAACCCCTTAAGATTTGTCCATCGTGCTGCCGCTTGAAGTGCTCTTTTAAAAACGTATTCAGCGCTTCCTCGCCGCAATCAAATCCAGTGATATCGTAGCTGAACGCATCGGCAATCATCTCAATCGTCAGTTGCTGCTCCATTAGCTCTACCTTACCTGGTTTGTAGACGCTTCGCTGCACGTTTCAGTCGATCATTCGGGGCTGGCGGTTGGGTAATCGCCTCCATCACCAGGCTCCATGATTGCTCATTGAGGACCATTCTGCGGTGCTGCTCAATCACTTCCGCAGCACGTTCTGAGGCACTGGCAACCACAAACTGGGTAATCGTCTGATTCGAAATTGCCGCAGCTTCCTCGATGATGCTCTTATCATCATCGGTTAATCTCAAATCTATACGCTGCTTTTTAAGTGCGGGCATACGTTATCTCCGGCCTGTTGCAAACTTCATGTACGGTTATTTTCCGTACATTTAATATAGCGACAGAAAGCCACATACTCAACTATCACTCGCGGATTGCGCCTATTTCGGTAACACTACAATAAACCGCGTCGAGCGCAGATCGGACTGCGCCGCCACGCTGCCGTGGTGGGCTCCGACAATCGATTTCACAATCGCCAGGCCGATGCCGCTGCCCTCCCCTTTGCGCTGGCGCGAGGGGTCGACGCGATAGAAACGGTCAAACAGGCGCGGCAGATGCTCGGCGGCAATCGGCGTACCGGGGTTCTCCACCACCAGGCGTACCGTCTCCGCGCTTTCGCTCAACTGGATGGTCACCGCCTGCCCGGCCGGCGTATAGCGAATCGCGTTCGACAGCAGGTTGCTGATTGCCCGCCGCAGCATCAGCGGGTCGCCAATCACCCGGCAATGGCTACCGACAAAACGCAGCGCCACCGCTTTCTCTTCCGCCCACGCCTCAAAGAACTCAAACACCTTATGCACTTCATCGGCCAGATCCAGCGCCCGCTGTTCGGGGATCAGCTGGTTGTTATCGGCCTGGGCAAGGAACAGCATATCGCTAACCATCCGCGACATCCGCGAGAACTCTTCGAGATTGGAATACAACACCTCTTCCAGCTCCTGCGGGCTGCGGCTCTGGCTTAAGGCGATTTCAGTTTGCGTCACCAGGTTGGTAATCGGCGTGCGGATTTCATGGGCGATATCGGCGGAGAAGTTGGACTGGCGGGTAAAGACATCCTCTATGCGCTCCAGCATATGGTTAAACGACAGCGCCAGCCGCTCCAGCTCGACAGGCACCGCCTGCGGGTCAAGGCGCACGTCGAGATCCCGCGAGGTAATATTCTGGATCTGGCGACTGATCTGGCGGATCGGCTTATGCCCCTGGTAGACCACAAACAGCACGATGGCGATGATCAGCAGGCTGATTATCGACGCCGCGGAGATCAGCTTCGCTTTCAGCTCATTAATATAGTGCAGGTGAAAATCGATGGATAAGGCCATCAGCAGGTGGTACGCCGGTTTACCGTCCGCCTGCTTGCCCAGCGGCAGCATGATCAACCGCCAGGCGCGGGTCTCCAGTGGATGATTATCGTGCGCCATTGCCCGCGGCTGCGGGTCGGTCCATGAAATCACATTCCCGTCGCGGAGCTGCATCGCCAGCCCCGGCGTACTCAGCATATGGCTGAGATCCGGCCCGTTGGGCGACTGGAAGAGAATATTGCCCTGGCCATCGTCCAGGCAGATGAAGACGTTGGCGTAGCCCGCAATGATATTCCTCACGATCTCCAGCCGTCGCGCCGGCGGGTAGTCAGCGTGGTCGAGGACCGTCTCCAGGGTGGTACTAAGCTGCCTGAGATCGTGAACGTCGCGCTCTTCAAAGTGGGCCTTCACCGAATGGATCATGATCCAGGTGAAGGCGAAGAAGGCAATGACGGTGGCGAGGCTAATAAAGAAGGTCAGCCGGGTGGCCAGGGAAAAGGGGCGCTTAGCGGCCATCCGGCACCTCAAGCATATAGCCGACGCCGCGCACGGTCTGGATGAGCTTCGGCTCGAAGTCGTTATCAATTTTGGCGCGCAGCCGCTTCACCGCCACGTCAATGGCGTTAGTGTCGCTGTCGAAGTTCATATCCCACACCTGCGAGGCAATTAACGACCGCGGCAGCACCTCGCCCTGATGACGCAGGAAGAACTCCAGCAGCGTGAATTCCTTACTGGTCAGGGTGATGCGGGTGGCGCCGCGCGTCACCTTGCGGCTGACCAAATCGACGCTGAGATCGGCCGCCTGAAACTGGCTTTCGACGATGACCGCCGCCCCGCGGCGCAGCAGAGTACGCACCCGCGCCAGCAGCTCCGCAAAGGCGAACGGTTTTACCAGATAGTCGTCAGCGCCCAGCTCCAGCCCCTTCACCCGATGCTCAATGGTGCCCAACGCGGTAAGCAGCAGGATCGGCATGCCTTTCCCGGCGGCGCGCAGCATGCGCACGATATCCCAGCCGTTCACATCCGGCAGCATGATGTCGAGGATCAGCAGATCGTAATCGCTGGTCATCGCCAGGTGATAGCCGTTGAGGCCGTTATCGGCCAGGTCGACGACGAAGCCGGCCTCGGTGAGCCCTTTGGTCAGGTACTCTCCGGTTTTCTTCTCATCTTCGACAATCAAAATCTTCACGGCTGGCTCCTTCACGCGCGGTCTGTGCGGGTATTCAATTTTAGAGGAGCCCCTCCGGATAGCAATGAAATATCAGGAAAATGACAGCTTTGTCATTTTCCCGTCACGCGTTGAACAGAGCCCGCTGCGTAAAGTATCCGCCATTGATAAATCGCCGAAAAACCGTCTGCCGCCATGCGCCCAATAACGCATCTTACTCTCAGCGTGATATTCGCCTTAACCGGCTGTCTGTCACTTGCTCCGGACTACCAGCGCCCCGCAGCGCCGGTACCGCAGCAGTTCTCTCTCAGCCAGAACAGACTGGTTACCGCGACGGCAGGCTACCAGGAGACCGGTTGGCGCACTTTTTTCGTCGACCCGCAGGTGAAAAGCCTGATTAGTACCGCGCTGACCAACAACCGCGATCTACGGATGGCGACGCTGAAAGTGCAGGAAGCCCGCGCCCAGTACCGGGTAACCGACGCCGACCGCTACCCGCAGCTTAACGGTGACGGCAGCACCACCTATGGCGGCAAGCTTAAAGGCGACACCACCACCAGCAGCGATTATGCCGCCGGCCTGAATCTCAGCTATGACCTCGACTTCTTTGGCCGGTTGAAAAACCTCAGCGAGGCCGACCGGCAGAACTTCTTCGCCAGCGAAGAGGCGCGGCGCGCAGTGCATATCCTGTTGATTGCTAACGTTTCACAAAGCTACTTCAACCAGCGGCTGGCGGTGGCGCAGCTGCAGGTGGCCAACGACACCTTACAGAACTATCAGCAGTCTTACGCCTTCGTTGAAAAACAGCTGCTGACCGGGAGCACCACCGTGCTGGCGCTGGAGCAGGCGCGCGGCATGATCGAAAGCACCCGCGCCGATATCGCCAAACGGCAGGGCCAGCTGGCGCAGGCCAATAACGCCCTGCAGCTACTGCTCGGCAGCTATCAACATCTGCCGGACGATAACGCCAGCAGCGCGGTGGACCTGAAAGGCGTAACCCTGCCGCCGTCGCTCTCCTCAGAGATCCTGTTGCAGCGGCCGGATATTTTAGAGGCCGAACACAGCCTGCTGGCGGCCAACGCCAATATCGGCGCCGCGCGGGCGGCCTTCTTCCCGTCGATCACCCTGACCAGCTCGCTCTCCGGCAGCAGCAGCGAGCTCTCCAGCCTGTTTAACGCCGGCGGCGCGATGTGGAACTTTATCCCCAAAATTGAACTGCCAATTTTCAACGCCGGGCGTAATCAGGCCAACCTCGATCTGGCGGAAATCCGCCAGCAGCAGCAGGTGGTCAACTATGAACAAAAAATACAGTCCGCCTTTAAAGAGGTGGCCGACGCGCTGGCCCAGCGCCAGAGCCTGGCCGATCAGATTGCCGCCCAGCAGCGCTATCTCGCTTCACTAAATATCACCCTGCAGCGCGCCACTGCGCTCTATCGCCACGGCGCGGTCAGCTACATCGAAGTCCTGAGCGCCCAGCGCGACATTTTCACCACCCGACAAACCCTGCTGGAACTCAACTATTCCCGTCAGGCGAATGAAATCACCCTGTTCACCGCTCTCGGCGGCGGCTGGATGGAATAACCCGAGGAGTCTTGATTATGAATTCACTGTCTAAAATCGCCCTGTTTACCCTGCTCTCTGGCGCAGTGTTCGCCGCCCAGGCTGCCGAACCGCACGCCGGCATGGCGATGCACGAGCAGCCCGCCGCCGCGCAGGCGCAAAGCATCACTGGTAAAGGCGTCATTAAAGCCATTGATATGGATAGTAAAAAAATCACTATCGCCCACGAGGCCATCCCGGCGGTGAACTGGCCGCCGATGACCATGCGCTTCACCATCACCCCGCAGACGCAGCTCAACAATGTAAAGGATGGCGACAGCGTGGACTTCACCTTCGTTCAGCAGGGCAATCTGTCGCTGTTACAGGATATCCGCGCCCAATAACGGCCCGGCGACGGTAGGCCCCCTCAACAACTGAATGGACGACACATGGCATCCCTGACACTGAAAAATACGGCGCTGATCCTCGGCAGCATGCTGATTGGCGGCGCGCTTACCGCGGCGCTGTACGCCCGATGGGCACCGACCCACTCTGCCGCTCCGGCGGCCGAACAGCAGCGTAAAGTGCTGTTCTGGTACGATCCGATGTACCCGAACACCCGCTTCGATAAACCGGGTAAATCGCCGTTTATGGATATGGATCTGGTGCCGAAATACGCCGATGAGGAGCATGCCGCCGCCGGTGCGCCGGGGGTGCGTATCGACCCGACGCAGACCCAGAATCTTGGAGTGAAAACCGCCGCCGTCACCCGCGGGCCGCTGCGCTACGCCCAGACCTTCCCGGCCAACATCAGCTATAACGAGTACCAGTATGTGATTATGCAGGCGCGGGCGGCGGGCTTTATCAATAAAGTCTATCCGTTGACCGTCGGCGACAAAGTGAAACAAGGCACGCCGCTGCTCGAGCTGACCATCCCGGACTGGGTGGAAGCGCAGAGCGAATATCTGCTATTGCAGGAGACCGGGGGCACCGCTACGCAGGTCGAGGGGATCCTCGAGCGTCTACGTCTCGCTGGAATGCCGGATGACGATATCCGCCGCCTGAAAGCCACGCGTAAAATCCAGACCCGCTTTACTCTCAAAGCACCGATCGATGGCGTTATTACCGCCTTCGATCTGCGCGCCGGAATGAACATCGCCAAAGATAACGTGGTGGCGAAAATTCAGGGCATGGATCCGGTGTGGGTCACCGTGGCGGTCCCGGAATCCATCGCCTGGCTGATTAAAGACGCCTCGCAGTTCAGCATTCAGGTTCCCGCCTGGCCGGGCAAAACCTTCCGCATCAGCAAATGGACCCTTCTCCCCAGCGTCGATAGCGCCACCCGCACCCTGCAGCTGCGCCTGCAGGTCAACAACCCGGATGAAGCGCTGAAGCCGGGGATGAACGCCTATCTGCAGCTGACCAGCGAAAGCGCCCCGATGCTGCTGATCCCCTCCAAAGCGCTGATCGACAGCGGCAGCGAGCAGCGAGTGATCACCGTCGATAACGAGGGCCGCTTCGTGCCGAAAATCGTGCAGGTATTCCATGAATCCGCCGGCGTCACGGCCATTCGCAGCGGGCTGCAGGAGGGGGAGAAAGTCGTCGCCAGCGGCCTGTTCCTGATCGACTCGGAGGCCAATATCGCCGGCGCGCTGGAGCGCATGCGCGCGCAGGCCCCTGATGCCGCGGCCTCTGCCGCCCACGCGCACTAAGGAACGGAACCATGATTGAATGGATTATCCGCCGCTCGGTGGCCAACCGCTTCCTGGTGATGATGGCGGCGCTGTTTCTCAGCATCTGGGGAACCTGGACCATCATCCACACCCCGGTAGACGCCCTGCCGGATCTCTCTGACGTACAGGTGATCGTCAAAACCCGCTATCCGGGGCAGGCGCCGCAGATCGTCGAAAACCAGGTCACCTGGCCGCTGACCACCACCATGCTGTCAGTCCCCGGCGCCAAAACGGTTCGCGGCTTCTCGCAGTTTGGCGACTCCTACGTATACGTGATTTTTGAAGACGGCACCGATCCTTACTGGGCGCGCTCGCGGGTGCTGGAGTATCTCAACCAGGTGCAGGGCAAACTTCCCGCCGGGGTCAGCGCCGAAATGGGCCCGGACGCCACCGGCGTCGGCTGGGTCTTCGAGTACGCGCTGGTCGACCGCAGCGGCAAGCACGACCTCGCCGAACTGCGCTCCCTACAGGACTGGTTCTTAAAATATGAGCTGAAAACCATCCCTAACGTCTCGGAAGTGGCGTCGGTGGGCGGCGTGGTCAAGGAGTATCAGATTGTCGTCGACCCGATGAAGCTGACCCAGTACGGCATCAGTCTCGGCGAAGTGAAATCGGCGCTGGACGCCTCTAACCAGGAGGCGGGCGGCTCTTCCGTCGAACTGGCGGAAGCCGAATATATGGTGCGCGCCAGCGGCTACCTGCAGACGCTCGACGACTTCAAAAATATCGTGCTGAAAACCGGGGATAACGGCGTGCCGGTCTATCTTGGCGACGTCGTGCGGGTGCAGATCGGCCCGGAGATGCGCCGCGGTATCGCCGAGCTTAACGGCGAGGGCGAAGTGGCCGGCGGCGTGGTGATCCTGCGCTCCGGCAAGAACGCCCGCGAGGTGATCTCGGCGGTCAAAGAGAAGCTGGCGTCGCTGCAAAGTAGCCTGCCGGAAGGGATGGAAGTGGTCACCACCTACGACCGCAGCCAGCTTATCGACCGCGCCATCGACAACCTCAGCTACAAGCTGCTGGAAGAGTTTATCGTCGTCGCCCTGGTATGCGCCCTGTTCCTGTGGCACGTGCGCTCGGCGCTGGTGGCGATTATCTCCCTGCCGCTCGGCCTGTGCTTCGCCTTTATCATGATGCATTTCCAGGGGCTCAACGCCAACATCATGTCGCTGGGCGGGATCGCCATTGCGGTGGGGGCGATGGTCGATGCCGCCATCGTGATGATTGAGAACGCCCATAAGCGGCTGGAGGAGTGGGAGCATCAGCACCCGGGAGAGAAGCTCAGCAACGACATCCGCTGGAAAATCATTACCGAGGCCTCGGTGGAGGTTGGCCCGGCGCTGTTTATCAGCCTGCTGATCATCACCCTGTCGTTTATCCCGATTTTCACCCTCGAAGGCCAGGAGGGCAAACTGTTCGGCCCGCTGGCCTTCACCAAAACCTGGTCGATGGCCGGGGCGGCGCTGCTGGCGATCGTGGCGATCCCGATCCTGATGGGCTTCTGGATCCGCGGCAGGATCCCGGCGGAGAGCAGCAATCCGCTGAACCGCTTTTTGATCCGCATTTATCACCCGCTGCTGCTGAAGGTCCTGCACTGGCCGAAGACTACCCTGCTGATTGCGCTCCTGTCGATCCTGACGGTTGCCTGGCCGCTTAACCGGGTCGGCGGCGAGTTTCTGCCGCAGATCAACGAGGGCGATCTGCTGTATATGCCGTCCACGCTGCCGGGGATCTCCGCTGCGCAGGCGGCGGATATGCTGCAGAAAACCGATAAGCTGATCATGGCGGTGCCGGAAGTGGCCCGGGTGTTCGGCAAAACCGGCAAGGCCGAGACCGCCACCGACTCGGCGCCGCTGGAGATGGTAGAGACCACCATTCAGCTTAAGCCACAGGATCAGTGGCGGCCGGGGATGACCATGGAGAAGATCGTCGACGAGCTGGATAAAACCGTGCGTCTGCCAGGGCTGGCGAACCTGTGGGTGCCGCCGATCCGCAACCGCATCGACATGCTCTCCACCGGCATCAAGAGCCCGATCGGCATTAAGGTTTCCGGCACTAACCTGGCCGATATCGACGCCATCGCCGGGCAAATTGAAGGGGTGGCGCGCAGCGTGCCGGGAGTCACTTCGGCATTAGCCGAGCGGCTGGTCGGCGGGCGCTACCTCGACATTGATATTCAGCGCGAGAAGGCGGCCCGCTACGGGATGACCGTCGGCGATGTGCAGCTGTTTGTATCGTCCGCCATCGGCGGGGCGATGGTTGGCGAAACGGTAGAGGGCGTCGAGCGCTATCCGATCAACATCCGCTACCCGCAGAGCTATCGCGACAGCCCGGAGACCCTGCGCCAGCTGCCGATCCTCACGCCGCTGAAGCAACAGATTGTCCTCGGCGACGTGGCTGAGGTGAAAGTGGTCACCGGACCATCGATGCTGAAGACCGAGAACGCCCGCCCGACCAGTTGGATCTACATCGACGCCCGCGACCGCGACATGGTGTCGGTAGTGCACGATCTGCAGCAGGCCATCGGCAAGGAGGTGAAGCTGAAGCCGGGCATCAGTGTGTCCTACTCCGGGCAGTTTGAGCTGCTGGAGCGCGCCAATCAGAAGCTGAAGCTGATGGTGCCGATGACGCTAATGATTATCTTCGTGCTGCTGTATCTGGCGTTCCGCCGCGTCGGCGAAGCGCTGCTGATTATCACCAGCGTGCCGTTCGCCCTTGTGGGCGGGATCTGGTTCCTCTACTGGATGGGGTTCCATCTGTCGGTGGCCACCGGGACCGGCTTTATCGCCCTGGCCGGGGTGGCGGCAGAATTTGGCGTGGTGATGCTGATGTACCTGCGCCATGCCATCGAGGCGGAGCCATCGCTGGAGAATCCGCAGACTTTCAGCGTCGATAAGCTCGACGAGGCGCTATACCAGGGGGCGGTGCTGCGCGTGCGGCCGAAGGCGATGACCGTGGCGGTGATTATCGCCGGCCTGCTGCCGATTTTATGGGGCACCGGCGCCGGTTCGGAAGTCATGAGCCGTATCGCCGCGCCGATGATTGGCGGGATGATCACCGCCCCGCTGCTGTCGCTGTTTATCATTCCGGCGGCGTATAAGCTGATGTGGCTGTCCCGGCATCGGGGCAAGCGTAGCCAATAGCCCGCCGCGTTTACGCCGGTCCGGGAAATTGGCTATAGTGGCGCCATTCTTCTGGCCGGCGTGAACGTCCCTATGAATCTGAACCTGGTATGTTATTCCCTGCTGCTGCTCACCGCCGTGGGCAGCGCCCTGCTGCCCTACCCGCTGGCGATGTGGTTTTTACTGAGCAGCCTTCTGACATGGCTTATCTATGGCGCCGACAAGCTGGCGGCGCGCAAAGCCTGGCGCCGGGTGCCGGAAACCACGCTGCTGGTGCTGGGCCTGGCGGGAGGCTGGCCGGGGGCCATCCTCGGCCAGCAGTGCTTTCGCCATAAAACGCAAAAGCAGCCCTTCCGGACGCGGTTTTTCATCAGCGTAGCGCTCAACGTGGCGGCGCTGGCCGGGCTGTACGTGGTTTATACCCATCTGCTCAGCCGCTAAGCGGCGAGGCTAGCGCGGCGTCTGGCGGATCCACACCAGGCGATCGACGTCAAAGCCCAGCTCGCGCGCGGTATTCAGGTAATCCTGCTTCACCGCCGCCGGAATGGTGGGGGTGCGCGACAGGATCCACAGATAGTCACGGTTGGGGCCGCTGACCAGCGCGTACTGGTAGTCATCGTCCAGGCGGATCACGTTATAGCCGCCGTAGAATGGCCCGAAGAACGACACCTTCAGCGCCGCGGTGGTGGGGGCGCCGGTGAAGTAGGCTTTTCCGTCGCTCTCATTCCAGCGTTTTTTGACCGGGTCATAACCGCGGTTGACGACGCTGATCCCTCCGTCGCTGCGGGCGCCGTAGGTGGCGGTCACCTGCTCCAGGCCTCGCTCGAAGCGATTCTCCAGGCGGGCGACCTCATACCATTTTCCAAGGTACCGGCTGGCGTCAAACCCGCTAATCGGCTGAACGCCCTTCGGCGGCGTGGGCGATTTGCAGGCCACCAGGGTTAACGCGATAGCGACGCCGGTGACAACAGGCCATAGCTTCATGAGAACTCCTTTCATTTACGCGGTTGGGGAAAGTGTAGTGCAAAGCCACTACACTTCACGCCAGCCGTCGTGATTCGTAGTATATTGAGAATATTCTTTGTTAACAGGTGGCCTCCATGCCTTACTCCATCGGCGAATTTGCCCGACTATGCGGGATAAATGCGACCACGCTTCGCGCCTGGCAGCGCCGCTACGGCCTGCTTAAGCCGCTGCGCACCGATGGTGGACACCGTCTGTACAGCGATGACGACGTCCAGCAGGCGCTGAAGATCCTCGACTGGGTGAAAAAAGGGGTGCCGGTCAGCCAGGTGAAACCCCTGCTGTCGCGCCCCGGCGCGCGGCGCACCAATAACTGGCTGACGCTGCAGGAGACCATGCTGCAGCGACTGAAAGAGGGAAAAATCGAGTCTCTGCGCCAGCTGATCTACGACGCCGGGCGCGAATATCCGCGCCAGGAGCTGGTAACCGAGGTGCTGCGTCCGCTGCGCAGCCAGGTCTCCGCCAACGTGCCGGCCATCATGACGCTGCGCGAAATTCTCGACGGCATCATCATCGCCTATACCTCGTTTTGCCTCGAAGGCGACAAGAAGGCGCCTGGGGACAACTTTCTGATCACCGGCTGGCACCTGACCGACGCCTGCGAAATCTGGCTTGAGGCGCTCAAACGTACCGGCCAGGGCCATCGCATCGACGTCCTGCCGGTGCCTCCCGCCGCCCTGGCGCCGGAGATTTTTCCCCAGCGCAACTGGCTGCTGGTCACCAGCGGCAAACTTTCCGCCGCCCGCCAGAGGCAGGTCGAACTCTGGCAGCAGCAGGTCGTCTCCCTCGAGGTGATCCCGCTCTAACCCCCTGTTTTCACTTACCTCCACGCTCTGTTCCGCCAGCGCCCGGTGGCGCGGCGGGCTCACGCTTGCCCTTTGCACCACCCGCGATTTTCACTCCTTAAAACACCAATCATAACAACATGATTTTTAACACAAATAAAATATATTTTTCTACAAACTTGGACAAATAATTTTATTTGTGTAAGTTTTAAGTATGCCATTACACTACCGTATCTAGCCAGGATGTGATCCATGAGCACCTCGCCGTCCGTGATTCGTCGTTTCGTTGAGTACTACGCCGGGCTGGATGCACAGCCGCCCGCGGCGCTGGCCGCGCTGTACCATCCGGACGCGACGCTGAGCGATCCTTTTGGTCAGCATCAGGGGCTGTTCGCCATTCAGCGCTACTTTACCCATCTGCTGGCCAACGTGGAGCAGTGCCGGTTCACCATCGACACGCCGCTTTGCGACGGCCAGCGGTTCGCCGTGACCTGGACCATGCACTGGTCGCATCCGCGCATTGCCGGTGGAGAAACCCTGGCCCTGCCGGGCTGCTCGGTGGTGGACATCGCCGGGGAGCAGGTTCTCCATCAGCGCGACTACTACGACGCCGGGGAGATGATCTACGAGCATCTTCCCCTGCTGGGCTGGGCGGTACGCGGCGTGAAGCGGAGGGTGCGCTCATGATGACGGTGCTCATCACCGGCGCCAGCTCCGGGATCGGCGCCGGCCTGGCGAAATCCTTCGCGGCGGATGGCCATCTGGTCATCGCCTGCGGGCGCGATGCGTCGCGCCTGGCAGCGCTCCAGCAGCTCAGCCCCAACATCAGCGTACGCCTGTTCGATATGACAGACAGGGACGCCTGTCGCCAGGCGCTGACAGGCTGTTTTGCCGACCTGATCATTCTCTGCGCCGGGACCTGCGAATACCTCGACCACGGACAGGTGGATGCCGCCCTCGTGGAGCGGGTGATGGCCACCAACTTCCTCGGGCCGGTGAACTGCCTGGCGGCGCTGCAGACGCAGCTGGAGGCAGGCGATCGGGTGGTGCTGGTCAGCTCCATGGCGCACTGGCTGCCCTTCCCGCGCGCGGAAGCCTATGGCGCCTCCAAGGCGGCGCTGAGCTGGTTTGCTAACAGCCTGCGTCTGGACTGGGAGTCGAAAGGGGTCGCCGTCACGGTGGTCTCTCCGGGCTTCGTCGACACCCCGCTGACGCGCAAAAACGACTTCGCCATGCCCGGCCGGGTGAGCGTGGATCGGGCGGTGGCGGCGATCCGCCACGGTCTGGCGAAGGGCAAAAACCACATCGCCTTCCCCACCGGTTTCAGCCTGGCCCTGCGGCTGCTGGCCAGTCTGCCATCGGGTATCCAGCGCCTGCTGTTGCGCAGGATGGTGCGCTCATGAACATCGCCATCATCGGCAGCGGCATCGCCGGGCTGACCTGCGCCTGGCGACTGGCCGGACACCATCAGGTAACGCTGTTCGAAGCGGGCGCCACGCCGGGCGGCCACACCGCCACCGTGGATGTCGCCACGCCGCAGGGCACCTGGGCCATCGATACCGGATTTATCGTCTACAACGATCGCACCTATCCGCGCTTTATGGGCCTGCTCAGCGAGCTGGGGATCGGCGGGCAAAAAACGCAGATGAGCTTCTCGGTCCACAACCCGGCCAGCGGCCTGGAGTACAACGGCCACAGCCTGACCTCGCTCTTCGCCCAGCGGCGCAATCTGCTGAAGCCGGCCTTCTGGGGACTGCTGAGCGAGATCGTCCGCTTCAACCGCCTGGCGAAACTGGCGCTGACCGAGGCGCTGGATCCAGGCGCGACGCTGGAGAGCTTCCTCACCCGCCACCGCTTCAGCCCCTTCTTCGCCCGCCACTATATTCTGCCGATGGGGGCGGCCATCTGGTCGTCGTCGCTGCAGGAGATGCGCCGCTTCCCGCTGCCGCTGTTTTTGCGCTTCTTTGAAAACCACGGTCTGCTGGATATTCGCGATCGTCCGCAATGGTACGTGGTGCCCGGCGGTTCCCGGGAATACGTCCGCGCCCTGCTCGCCAGGCTCGGCGATCGCCTGGACCTGCGGCTCAACGCGCCGGTGCAGCAGGTGGAGCGCCACCCGGCGGGAGTTATCCTGCGGCTGGCGTCCGGGGAGGCGCATTTTGACCAGGTGATCTTCGCCTGCCACTCCGCGCAGGCGCTGGCGATGCTGGCGGCGCCCACCGATTCCGAACGAGAAGTCCTCGGGGACATCGGCTGGCAGCGTAACGAGGTGGTGCTGCACAGCGATCCGCGCTGGCTGCCGGAGCGCCAGCGCGCCTGGGCCAGCTGGAACTATCGCCTGAGCGACGGGGATCGGGCCCGGGCCTGCGTCACCTACAACATGAATATTCTCCAGGGGCTGCCCGCGGGCGCGCCGCTGTTCTGCGTCACCCTGAACCCGGACGCGCCGGTGGACGATCGCTACGTCTGGCAGCGCTTCGTCTATGAGCATCCGCTGTTTAACCCGCAAAGCTGGTCGGCCCAGCTGCGGCGCGAAGAGATTAACGGCCAGCAGCGGAGCTGGTACTGCGGCGCCTACTGGTACAACGGCTTTCATGAGGATGGGGTGCGCAGCGCGCTCGACGTGGTGCAGGGCATCGCCGCGGCGGAGGGCAACTGAAATGAACAGCTGCCTCTATCAGGGCGTCCTGCGCCACCGTCGCCTGCAGCCGAAGGCGCACCACTTCGTCTACCGCCTGTTTATGGCCTGGCTCGACCTCGACGAACTGGACAGGCTGCCTGAGGCGGGCATCCGCCGCAACCGCCTGGCCGCCGCCGCCTGGTACGACGCCGATTATCCGCTGGGCGCGCCGCTGAAGGCTCAGGTGCTGAACCGGCTGGAGAGCCTGACCGGCTGCCGCCCGGCGGGCCGCGTGATGCTCCTGACCCAGCTGCGCTACTTCGGCTTCCATTTTAATCCGGTCAACTTTTACTACTGCTATGACGAGGCCGACACCCTGCGCTGGGTGCTGGCCGAAGTGCGCAACACGCCGTGGAATGAGCGTCATTACTACGCGGTGGACGGCCAGCAGGCGCGCCCGCTGGAGAAAGCCTTTCACGTTTCGCCGTTTAACCCGATGGACATGGTCTATCACTGGCGCTTCAACGCGCCGGGCAAAACGCTGCACATGCACATTGAAAACCATCAGGCCAGCAAGGTGTTTGACGCCACCCTGGCCCTGAGCCGCGTGCCGTTGACCCGCGCCAACCTGCGCGGGCTGCTGCTGCGTCTGCCGCTGATGACCCTGAAAACCGTCCTCGCCATCTACTGGCAGGCGCTGCGGCTGTGGCTGAAGCGCGTGCCGCTGTACAACCATCCTGTCAGCAGGAGTGAACGCTCATGACCGATCCCGTCTTTGCGCTTGAACCCGATGTGCCGCGCAACGTGCGGCTCGCGCGCTGGCTGCTTTTTCGTCTGTTGAGTGGCCTCCGCGAAGGCTCGCTCACCGTGCGCGAAGGGGCGCAGACGTTTCATTTTGGCGACCCCGCCGCCGCGCTGCGCGCCGAGGCGCGGGTCTGCACGCCGGAGGTGTACTGGCGTCTGCTGACCGGCGGCAGCCTGGCGGCGGCCGAGGCCTGGATGGACGGCGACTGGGAGAGCCACCAGCTGACGGCGCTGCTGCAGATCCTCGCGCGCAACGGCGAGGTGCTGGGGCGTCTGGAGCGCGGCTTTCGTCTGCTGGGCAAGCCCGTCGCCCGCCTGCGCCACTGGACCCGCCGCAACACCCGCGCCCAGGCGCGGGAGAACATCGCCGCCCATTACGACCTCGGCAACGAATTTTATGCCTACTTTCTGGATGACGACCTGCTCTACTCCAGCGCGCTGTTTACCGACGACCAGCAGGATCTGACCCAGGCCCAGCGGGCCAAGATGGCGCGCCTGTGCGACCAGCTGGCGCTCACTCCCGGCGATCATCTGCTGGAGATTGGCACCGGCTGGGGGGCGCTGGCCGAGTACGCCGCCCGCCATTACGGCTGCCGGGTCACCACCACCACCCTTTCCCGGGAGCAGCACCGCTGGGCTACCGAGCGCATGGCCCGCGCCGGGCTGCAGGATCGCGTCGAAGTGCTGCTCTGCGACTACCGCGATCTGCGCGGCGAGTACGACAAACTGGTGTCGGTGGAGATGATTGAGGCGGTGGGCCAGCGCTACCTCCCGGCCTTCTTCCGCACCTGCCAGGCGCGCCTGCGCCCGGGCGGCAGAATGGCCCTGCAGGCGATCACCATCCAGGATCAGCGCTATCGCGACTACAGCAAAAGCGTCGATTTTATCCAGCGCTACATCTTCCCCGGCGGCTTTTTGCCCAGCATCACGGCAATGAGCGAGCTGATGACCCGCCACACCGATTTTGTGGTACGCAACCTGTTCGACATGGGCCCGGATTACGCCCGCACCCTGGCGCACTGGCGACAGCGCTTTACCCACGCCTGGCTGGATATTGAAAAGCTCGGCTTTGATGAGCGCTTCCGCCGGATGTGGCTCTACTACTTCGGCTACTGCGAAGCCGGATTTAACGCCCGCACCATCAGCGTGGTGCAGCTCACCGCGGAGCGGGTATGACACGCCCGGCGCAGCATCTGCTGATGGCCCTCGCGTTCGATGTTTACTGGACGCTGGTGGTGATGTTGCGCGAGCGCGGTCTGCTGATCTGGCTGACGCTGGCCATCTTCGCCTGGCTGCGGTTGCCGGCGGCCAGTCGTCCGCCCGCCCTGCTGTTGGCCGCGGCGGGCTGCGGTCTGGACGCCTGCTGGGCGCTGGCGGGACTGATCGATTTTCGCGGCGACAGCCTGCTGCCCCTGTGGATGGTGGCCCTGTGGCTGATGTTCGCCGTCGTCTGGACCCGACTGACCCGCACCGCGACGCTTCCCGGCTGGGTGCTGGCCACGGCCGCCACCGTCGGCGGCCCGGTGGCCTACCTGATCGGCGCTCGCCTCGGAGCTATGACCCTGCTGGTGCCGACGGCGCTTGGCGTGGCCGCCATGGCCTGCGGCTGGCTGGTGCTCATGCTGTTATTCCATCTGGGGATGGGGAGGCAAAAATGAGATTCGCCCTGTTACTGCTGTGGCTGACCATCCTCGCCCCGGCGGCCCACGCCGCCGACTGGCTGACGTGGCGCCGCGTCGGCGAGGCGACCCTCACCTGGGGGCCGTTCACCGTCTATCACTCGCAGCTGCGTACGCCCAATGGCCGGTATGACGGCCCGCAGCAGGATCGGGCGCTGATCATCACCTACCGGCGCGACATCGATCGCGAGGCGCTGGTGGAGGCCACCCGCGACCAGTGGCAGGCGCAGGGCATTCTGCAGCAGGAACCGCGCAGCGAAGCCTGGCTACGCATGCTGCAGGGGATCTGGCCGGACGTCGCGCCGGGCAGCCAGCTGGCGTTCGTGGTCAGCGGCGGCGAGGGGCAGTTCTGGTACCGCGCCAGCGCCGCGCAGACCGCCTTTACCCCGCTCGGCCCGCGCCAGTCGGCGGCGTTCAGCACCCGCTTTCTCGCCATCTGGCTCGATCCGCGCACCACTTATCCCGAACTGCGTCAGCAGTTGATCGGAGGTACACCATGAAACGCATTCTGACCCTTGGCCTGGCGCTGCTGATGCTGATCCTCGCCGGCTGCAGCACCGAGGTCACGGAGTACCGGCAGCAGCAGCCCGCCCTCGACATCTTTCACTATTTTCAGGGGCGAACCGAGGCGTGGGGGATGGTGCAGGATCGCAGCGGCAAGCAGCTGCGCCGCTTCCATGTTGAGATCGATGGCGACGTCGTCGGCGACACCCTGACCCTCCATGAGCGCTTTGTCTATGACGACGGCGAGAAGCAGCAGCGGGTATGGCGCATTCGCCGCACCGGCGATAACCGTTATCAGGGCACCGCCGGGGATATCGAAGGGGTGGCCAGCGGCCAGGCGGCAGGCAATGCCTTTCACTGGAGCTACAGCATGAACGTCGAGGCCAGCGGCAGCCGGTGGCTGCTGCACTTTGACGACTGGATGTTCCTGCAGGACGGCAGCCATTTATTTAACAAAACCGAGATGAAGAAATTCGGCATTACGGTCGCCACCGTGACCCTTTTCATTACCCGAACCACAGCAGAAGAGAGGACAGCGCCATGAACACGCAACCTGTCATTGGGATCAGCGGATGTTTAACCGGCTCAGCCGTGCGATTCGACGGCGGGCATAAGCGTATGGGCTTTGTGATGGATGAGCTCGCGCAGTGGGTGGCGTTTAAACCCGTCTGCCCGGAGATGGCGATCGGCCTGCCCGTTCCCCGCCCGGCGCTCCGCCTGGTGCAGACCCCGGTCGGGGAGATCCGCATGCGCTTCAGCCACGCCCCGCACGAGGATGTGACGGAGAAGATGGCTGATTTCGCCAGCGCCCACCTGGCAACCCTGGGCGAGCTGTCGGGCTTTATCGTCTGCGCCAAATCGCCGAGCTGCGGGATGGAGCGCGTGCGGCTGTATGACGAAAAAGGCAATCGCGGGCGTAAGGAAGGCGTGGGGCTGTTTACCGGTGCCCTGATGGCGCGCTACCCGTGGCTGCCGGTGGAAGAGGATGGCCGGCTGCACGATCCGCTGCTGCGGGAGAATTTTGTCGAGCGCGTTTTCGCCCTGCATGAACTCAACGCCCTGCGCGCCCGCGGCCTGACCCGTCACGGTCTGCTGGCCTTTCACAGCCGCTACAAGCTGCAGCTGCTGGCTCACCACCAGGCGGGCTACCGGGAGATCGGCCCGTTCGTCGCCTCGCTGCATGAATGGGAGGATCTGGAGGCGTTCTTCGAGGTTTACCGCGAGAAGCTGATGGCGATCCTCAAGCGGCCCGCCTCGCGGAAAAACCACACTAACGTGCTGATGCATATTCAGGGTTATTTCCGCGACCAGCTGAACAGCCGCCAGCGCGGCGAGCTGCGGGAGGTGATCCTCAACTATCGCGCCGGGCTGCTGCCGATCCTCGCCCCGCTGACGCTGCTTAAGCACTATCTGGCCGAGTATCCGGATCGCTACCTGCAGGCGCAGAACTATTTTGACCCCTACCCGCAGGATCTGGCCCTGCGCCTGACGGTGAACTGAGGGAGTTGGCCTGAACCAGCTGCCCGGCGGCGCTGCGCTTGCCGGGCCTACGGGGGGGTGTGAGCCTGCGGGAAGGAACGTAGGCCGGATAAGGCATGTATGCCGCCATCCGGCACTACCGCAGGTATGGAGCTTGAAGTGTCCTGCCCGGCGGCGCTGCGCTTGCCGGGCCTACAGGGGAGCCCGCAGGAAGGAACGTAGGCCGGATAAGGCATTGATGCCGCCATCCGGCACTACCGCGGGTACGGCGCCTGACCGCCCGGCGGCGCTGCGCTTGCCGGGCCTGGGGGGGAGCCCGCAGGAAGGAACGTAGGCCGGATAAGGCATTTATGCCGCCATCCGGCACTACCGCAGGTACGGAGCTTGAAGTGTCCTGCCCGGCGGCGCTGCGCTTGCCGGGCCTACAGGGGGAGCCCACAGGAAGGAACGTAGGCCGGATAAGGCATTTATGCCGCCATCCGGCATAAATGGATCGCACCAGTTGTAGCCCGGCTAAGCGTAGCGCCAGCCGGGAACGCTCCTTCGACAACGCTATCGCATCAGAACCACGCCTCAAACATCCCGCCGACGTTCAGCGAATCCAGCTGCTGGTCTTTGGTGTTGTTGACCTTCGCGGTATGCTCGTTGTCCACCTGGCCGCCGGTCACATAGAAGCGCAGCATCGGACGGAACTCCGGCCCCATGCCGATGGCGATGTTCTGCGACAGCGTCAGCTTCCAGCCGTGGTTATCCCCGCCCTGGTCGTAATCCACGCGCTGGTAGCCCGCTTCCAGCCAGGTGGAGTGCACGTCGTTCCAGAAGTACATCGGCCGGACGATGGCGCCGTAGTTTTTGCGGTTGTCGGTATTATCTTTGCCGTTGTCGTAGTCGTGGAAGGCCAGCAGATATTCCACCTGCGCCTGCTGGGTGAACTTATGGCTGCCCTCGAAGCTGGCGTAGACCGTGGTCAGGTCGTCGGTTTTGTTGTAGACGCTGTTATCCGAGTTGTCGGAGTAGCGCAGGATCACCTTGTTTACCCCGCTGTCGTTGGTGTGGCTCAGCACCAGCCCGCCCTGCCAGGCTTCGAGACGCGCGTCGCTGTCCACCGCCTTCGAATCAAAGCCGTAGTTGGCGTACACCTCGACGTCGATCGGCCCGGCCTTGATGTTGTGGGTTTTGGTGGTCAGCGCGTAGTGGCCGTTGTCGCCGGTGTCGGAGCTGCCGGTACAGGTGATGCGCGACGGGTTGGTCTCATCGGCCATCACTTCCGGGCTGCAGGATTTCACCTGCGAGACCGCCGCCACGTCGAACTGCACGCCGCCGATATCAAAGTTCTTCACCCCGGCGCCCTGGCCGTCGTGGTTCATCCAGAAGTAGTCGTTGATCCCCTGTTGCGGACGCTGGTGGAAGTCGCGGCCGGCCCAGATATAGGCGTTGGGGTTGGATTCCAGCACGTTGGTGACCCCGACGTAGGCCTTCTTCAGGTTAACTTCGTCGCTCCAGTGGTCGAACATCACGTTAAGATCCCAGATAGCCCCCTGCGCGCTTTTGAAGGCCTTGCTGATCTGGAATTCGCCGCCGTTGCTTTCGTTGCCCAGACGGCCGATCGCCGAGGCGCCGTTATAGGAGCCGTCGACGCCGACATATTTCTGGTCGCCGGTCTGGAAGTGGGCGCCATAGCGGGCGTAGCCGCTGAACTTGAGGCCGAACGGAATGGCCATATCCGGCGAGGCGGCGGTGGTTTCCGGGTTAGTAATCACGTCGACCTTTTTGTTGGCCGCGGCGTCGATTTTCGCCTGGCGGTCGGCCAGCGCTTTATCAACGGCTTTGGCGACGATGGCGTCGATCTGTTCCTGAGTAAATTCTTGCGCCATTACAGAGGTAAGCGGAAAAAACGCGGCGATAACCGCCATGGTTAATGGAAGCTTTTTTATCATTGTCATGCGTTTCTCAATATAGGTTAATTTTATTCAGACAATAACCAGCCTATTCTGAGCTGACAGAATATGTCGCTATCATCAGAACAAGTTATTTTTTATTTTGTACGGTCACAGAGGCATTACACAATTATCGTTACCCTTCCTCCTTCGCTGATATTAAACAGGTGGTCTTTCGCCACTGACAAAAAAAACACAGCACGAACCAATAAACGCTATTTCCCGGCAGCGGATAGACGGCGGAATACATGCCCCCGCGGGGGCATGTCAGCAAAAATTAACCAAAGATATAGGTATTGACGAGATTTTCGAGTAATTCCTGACGCCCGCTCTGAGGCTGCGGATTCAGATTATGCTGCTCAGCGTATCGGGCAATATTATCCAACGACATCTGCCCGCTCATAATTTTCTGCCCCAGCTCGCCCTGCCAGCCGGCATAGCGTTTTGCCAGACCCTGATCGAGCTTGCCATCCTCAATCATGCGCGCGGCCAGCTTGAGGGACAGCGCCATCACGTCCATGGCGCCAATATGGCCATAGAACATGTCGTATTTGTCGGTGCTCTGCCGGCGAACTTTGGCGTCAAAGTTCAGGCCCCCGGTAGTGAATCCCCCGGCTTTGAGGATCTCGTACATCACCAGGGTATTTTCTTCCACGCTGTTCGGGAACTGATCGGTATCCCAGCCGAGCTGCGCATCGCCGCGGTTGGCGTCAACGGAGCCGAAAATGCCCAGCGCGATGGCGCTGGCGATTTCATGGTGGAAAGAGTGCCCCGCCAGGGTGGCGTGGTTGGCTTCAATGTTCACCTTGATCTCATTTTCCAGACCAAACTGCTTCAGGAAGCCATACACCGTCGCGACATCGTAATCGTATTGATGCTTGGTGGGCTCCTGCGGTTTCGGCTCGATAAGCAGCGTGCCGCCAAAGCCAATCTTATGCTTGTGCTCCACCACCATCTGCAGGAAGCGGCCAATCTGCTCGCGCTCCTGGCGCAGGTCGGTATTCAACAGCGACTCGTAACCTTCTCGGCCGCCCCACAGCACATAGTTTTCGCCGCCGAGCTGGTGGGTGGCGTTCATGGCGGTCACCACCTGCGTGGCCGCCCAGGCAAACACCTCCGGATCGGGGTTGGTCGCCGCCCCGGCGCCGTAGCGCGGGTGGGTAAAGCAGTTGGCGGTGCCCCACAGCAGTTTCACGCCGGTTTGCTGCTGTTTCTCCGCCAGCACTTCGGTCATCACGGCGAAATTATGCAAATACTCTTTCAGCGACGCGCCTTCTGGCGAGACGTCGACATCATGGAAGCAGTAATACGGCACGTTGAGCTTGTAGAAAAATTCAAACGCCACGTCCGCTTTGCGTTTGGCCATTTCCAGCGCATCGCCCGCGGCCTGCCAGGGACGCTCAAACGAGCCGGCGCCAAACATATCAGCGCCATTCCAGCAGAAGTTATGCCAATAACAGGCGGCAAAACGCAGATGATCTGCCATGCGTTTTCCCAGCACGATTTCATCCGGATTATAGTGGCGAAACGCCAGAGGATTATCGGTTTTAGGTCCGGCAAAAAGAACGCGTTCGAGCTGGTCAAAATAAGTTTGCATGATGAACTCCGAAATTGAGGAAGCCGAAAATTAACAACTGTGACACATCGTGTATTCTCATCGTCGGTTGCTCAATTACGTTATTTCACTCGGCGATTGAGAAAATGCTCAAATGTGAGCCATCTCGCAAATAAAACTATTTTAAATATCTCGCTTCGCGCGCGTATAGAGTACACTTCCTGGGGAACTCAGGTATCCATACCAAATTAAAATGCCGGTTTTGTCACAATGCCTGTCTGCCCGAAAATTAGCGGCGGATAACGATTCAACGCAGGCGATACAGGCCTTTGCTTCGAGGATCACAGAAGTAAAAAAACATAATTACGTAATTTAAAAACGTAATAGATTCTTCCAGGTCAACTGTGTCAGAAAGTGTTTCACCTACACAAAACAAACCGGAGTCTGCTTAGAATGAGTAAAAACATAATGCACAGTCGGCATGATGAATATCATAAATTAACCCGTGGAGAACGAATTGGTTATGGCATGGGCGACTTTGCGCAAAACCTGGTTTTCGGCACAATTGGGGGTTTTCTGGCTTTGCATATGCTGACGGTAAATACCATCAGCACGGCAACGGCAGGCTTTATTTTTCTTTTTGTCCGTATCATTAATGTGTTTTGGGATCCGATGGTCGGAACCTACGTGGATAAACGAACCTCAAAAGCAGGGAAATATCGCCCCTGGCTGTTACGAGCCGGCGTGCCGCTGGTGATCCTGTCGGCATTACTGTTCGCGCCAATCCCTGGGGTGAAAGGTTCGGTGGCTTTCGCCTTTATTATTTATCTGGCGCTGGACCTGGTTTATTCCTTAGTCAATATTCCCTATGGCTCGCTGAATGCGTCGCTGACCCGCGACCCGGAATCGATCGATAAGCTGACCAGTACCCGCATGATGCTGGCCAACAGCGCCAACCTGCTGGTCTATACCCTGTTCCCGATGTTTGTGCAGATGGCGGCGCCGAAAGATCGCAGCCTGAAAGATACCGGCTTTTTCGGCCTTGAGCTGAATCTGGGGAACTATACCGATCCGTCAGCGAACTACGCCTGGTTCGGCGTGTACGCCATCTATATGATCATCGGCGCGGTGGCCCTGTTTATCTGCTACAAATGCACCAAAGAACGCGTGGTCGCGACCGCCGAGCAGACCGCCAACGTCAAAACTACCGACCTTTTCCACGAGCTCAGACATAACCGTCCGCTGGTTATTCTCGGCATGTTCTTTATGCTGGCCTTTACCTTCATGTTCTTCATGAACACCGTTAACGGCTTCTTCAACCAGTTCGTCGTCGGCCACTCCGAATGGATGGGCGCCGTGGGCCTCGTCGCGTCTATTCCCGGCATCGCCTTCCCGGTGTTCTGGCCGAAACTGAAAAAAATCTTTGGTAAAAAAGGCTTCTTCCATCTGTTCCTCGCCATGTTCATCGTCGGCGAACTGCTGACCTACGCCTGGTCCCGCGAAGGGATGCACGACGCCCTGTGGCTGGCCTACATCGCCACCTTTATTAAACAGTGGGGCTTAACCTCCGCCACCGGCTTTATGTGGGCGCTGGTACCGGAAGTTATCGCGTACGGCGAATTAAAATCGGGCAAACGCAATGCCGCCATTATCAATGCCATTATGGGACTCTTCTTCAAGATCGGCTTCACCATCGGCGGCGCTATCCCGCTGTGGCTGCTGGCGGTGTATGGATTTAATGAAAGCGGCGCCGTGCAGAGCGCCAGCGCCATCGACGGGATCATTATGACCGCGGTGTGGATCCCAATTGCGCTGGCCGCTATTTCGATGGTGATCATGCAGGTTTATCCGATCTCCGATAAACATGTGACCGACATCAACCGTCAGCTGGATGAGATCCGCGTGTAGTTAAAAAAATTATAAATCAGACCGATCCTTAACTTTCCATTTTAAAAGGTGTAATGAAATGTCACTTATTCAAAACCCGATATTACGCGGCTTTAATGCCGACCCCAGTATTATTCGCGTCGAGGATACGTACTATATTGCCAACTCGACGTTTGAGTGGTTCCCGGGCGTGCGTTTACATGAGTCCAAAGACCTGAAAAACTGGAACCTGCTGCCTTCGCCGCTCTCCACCACCACCCTGCTGGATATGAAGGGCAACCCCTCCTCCGGCGGCATTTGGGCGCCGGCGCTCTCCTGGGCCGATGGGCAATTCTGGTTGGTGTATACCGATGTGAAGGTCACCGAAGGCGCCTTTAAAGACATGACCAACTACCTGACCACGGCGAAGGATATTCGGGGCCCGTGGAGCGACCCGATCAAGCTGAACGGCGTCGGGTTTGACGCCTCGCTGTTCCATGACGACGATGGCCGGAAATATATCGTCCAGCAAACCTGGGATCACCGGGAGTATCATCACCCCTTCGATGGCATTACCTTAACGGAGCTGGATACCAACACGCTGAAGTTAATGCCGGAAACCGCGCGCACCATCTACCGCGGCACCGCCGTGGCGCTGGTCGAGGGGCCGCACCTCTATAAACTGAACGGCTACTACTATCTGTTTGCCGCCCAGGGCGGCACCGTGTTTACCCACCAGGAGGTGGTGGCGCGGTCGAAAACCCTCGAGGCCGACAGCTTTGAAACCGAGCCGGGCGACGTGTTCTTAACCAACGTCGATACCCCAGACAGCTACATCCAGAAACAGGGCCATGGCGCGCTGGTCTCCACTCCGGAAGGCGAATGGTATTACGCCTCGCTCTGCGCCCGGCCGTGGAATCGCCCGGGGGAATCCATCTACGACCCGCGCGGCTGGTCAACCCTCGGCCGGGAAACCGCGATCCAGAAAGTGTACTGGGACGACGAGGGCTGGCCGCGTATTGAAGGCGGTCACGGCGGGAAAACCTTCGTCGAAGGGCCAAAAGACGCCATCTTCACCGAAAGCGCCAGCGATAATAGCCAGCAGGATGACTTTACCTCGCCAGCGCTCGACCCGAACTGGAATACCCTGCGAGTGCCGTTTACGGCCAAAATGGGCACCACCGGCGACGGCAAATTAACCTTAATCGGCCAGGGTTCGTTAGCCAATACGCATGACCTGTCGCTGATTGCCCGCCGCTGGCAGGCTTTCTATTTTGATGCTGCAGTGAAGGTGAAATTCGAGCCCTTCAGCTACCAGCAGATGGCCGGATTAACGAATTACTATAACGACCGCCACTGGAGCTTTGTCTTCCTGACCTGGAATGAAATTAACGGTAAGGTCATCGAAGTCGGCGAAAATAACCGCGGGAAATACACGTCGTACCTGAAAGATAACGCCATCAAGGTGCCGGACGGCGTGGAATACGTCTGGTTCCGGACCAAGGTCCGCAAGCAGACCTACAGCTATGAATACAGCTTCGATGGCGTGTCGTTCACCGAGATCCCGGTCCAGCTGGATGCCGCGGTACTGTCCGATGACTATGTGTTGCAGAGCTACGGCGGGTTCTTTACCGGGGCGTTCGTCGGCCTGGCGGCGGTAGACTACGCCGGGTACGGCACCCAGGCTGAGTTTTATCAGTTCGAGTATCAGGAGCTGGGCGATAGGTTAGCGGCCGATGGGAGCTATAACTGGGAGGCTGGCGAGACGCGGGATAAGTAAGAAAGAGCGGGCCCGCGCTACCGGTGAGGTAGCGTGGGTTTTGTGGTGTGTTTGATGTAATTAAAGCGAGTGCTGTCGGATGTCAGTCAGCAGGGCGCAGCCGGGCCTTCAGCTCTTCGGGAGTAAACGGCGGATCTCGCCGGTGCAGCATTGCATGGCAGTTGGGACATACCGGGATCAGATCGGTTTCTGGGTTCAGACGGTAGTCCTGCTTTATCCCAGACAGCGGAATGAGATGGTGGATATGGATAAAGCCCTGGCCGATATCGCCATAGCGGCTGGCCATATCCAGACCGCATACCTGACACCGGCAGCCATGCAGGCGAAGCGCCGCCTGACGAGCCTGACGGTCGCGCTCATAGCGATTGACCACCACCTGCATCGCCGCCCCTTCCACGTACTCCATGGTCGTCTGCCCCTCATCGGGGAAAAGCGCAACCTCGTCATCGCCAGCGCCCTGCGACGCGATCGTAAATCCTTGCTCCAGTAACAGGCGCACGCATTTGGATTTAATCCCCCCGCTGAAATCCGCCGGGGTAAATTCCGTACCCGTCGCAAGCGTTGCCGCTAACCCGACGATGGCTTTTGAAGGATACCGACGCCCCTCAAACTCGATCTCATACAGACGCGCGTTTTTAAACTGATGCGCAACGCCTGCATCGTAAGCGCGAATGGCGGCGATGATGCATTCCCTGGATAAATGGTCCGGTAGTTTTTTCATAAGACATAGCTATCTGATGGCGCGAAGCTTGAGTATAAATAGAAAGCTATGGGCTTTTCGAACAAATAACTGGCAGTGATAATTAAATAGCGATCCACGTAGAATCGCCGCATCTGGTGGGTTGATCGGCAAGGATTTTGCGAGCATTATCGCATTTATTATTGAACGCAAGATCATTCGGCTGTTTGCGCAGGGGATTAGCTACCAGGACATTAGCCGAGAGTTCGAAGATTTATATGCTTTCAGCATGTCAACCGCCACCATCAGTGTAGTACGATAAAGTTACCCCTGAACTAAAACAGTGGCAACAGCACCCGCAGGAAAAGGTTTACCCCTTCGTCTGGCTGAACGTATTCACTATAAAGTCCGTGAGAATGGCCGTTATCAGAGCAAAACGGTTTATACCGTTCTGGCGCTGAATCTGGCAGGCAAGAAAGAAACTCTGGGCCGGTATCTATCAGAAAGTAAAGGCGCTAACTTCTGGCTGTCTATATTAAGCGACCTGCAAAACTGGGGCATTGAAGACATCCTGATCGCCTGCGTGGGCGGGCTGACCGGCTTCCCGGAGGCGATAAACAGCATTTATCCGCAGACAGAGGTTCAGTTGTGCGTCATTCACCAAATCAGTAACTCGATTAAATACGTGGCCTCAAATGACCATAAAGCTTTTATGGCTGATCTGAAACCGGTATATCGCGCGGGGTCGAAAGAAGCCGCAGAAACGGTGCTGGATGAGCTGGAAGCGAAATGGGATCAGCAGTATCCAGTGTTGCTCAAGTCGTGACGACGCAAGTGGGAAAATCTGTCAGCATACAATAGAATTTAAGAAACACGGAGTCAGTAAAATACTGTACGTGAAAAGTGATGCGGAAAGTTAAAACCTCGGTGCAACGACTAAACTCATTGATAAGTTTTTTACTGCGATAATCGATAGTTTTGCAGACTATAGGCGTGCGAATGAATAGTCACCTAAAGGCTGGCAGGTAATAATTAACAATGCTGTAACAGTCATATGGTTTTCAGGCAGCGTATTATTATACGCTGCCTTTTTCAACTTGCCGTAATAAAGCATGTTTTTGGATAACGATTAAAAAGTGAATAATTATAAACAGCTTCATTTTTGTAATATGAGTTAGGATAGAAGTTGACTTCTTTGCCAAGCAGAGATGCTAAAATTGCCACATGCAGCCTGTCGGTATTGACAACTTTATACTCTTCAAGAAAGTTTATCATGCAACGGGTAGAATTACGCGCCAGAAATTCATTATCCCAATAATCGCCATTCCAGGTGAGCGAAATATCATGATTGTTTTCTTTGTAGTCTCCAGTTAGAGATTCGGAGTCCGTTCTGAAGCAGTTGGCCTGTTTTTTATAGACGGGTTTAAGTGACAGGTATTTATTAAGATCGAGATAAAATGCCATATCATCAGTAATGAATACGTTCTTGTTTGGTTCGTAGTTGAGAGATTTAATATAATCGAAGGTGATATTTTCGCGACAAAAAACAACAAACTTATCAATATTGTTGATGAATAAATCGCTATACCCTCTGATTGTCGACGGCATTATTATTACTTTATGAAACTTCCCAATATTATTCTGGATAAAGTCATGACCTTCAGAATACAATCCTTCTATCAGGTTTCCTCCGCCTCCAAAAATTAAAATATCAGTTTCAGAACTGTAGCGCTCGCCATCTCTGTAAGGGATATAGGTAAGAGCATTTCGTTCAAAAAAGTCATACGTCGCAGATGCAATTACACCATCACCAGCATTACCAGGGTTTGCCTTATAGACAAATCGATGAGATAGATGATAAGATTTTAGAAGCAAATCAAATTTTAACTTCATATTGGTCATTTTTTATCCTGTTTAACAGAAGCTACCGACTGCTATCTTACACTACTTCAATTCACTAATATCATAGAAAAGTCTAGGTTACAAAGGAAGGGTTACAATGAAGAAAATTCTTATAATGACGCCGGACATTGAGGGGCCTGTCCGTAACGGCGGTATTGGTACTGCTTTCACTGCCCTTGCCACTACTTTGGCAAAAAAGGGGTATGATGTTGATGTATTGTATACATGTGGCGACTATTCTGAATCATCTGTATCGAAATTTAGCGACTGGTCACGTATTTATAGTACCTTTGGTATCAATCTGCTAAGAACCGGACTGATAAAAGAGATTAATATTGATGCACCGTATTTTAGAAGGAAAAGTTATTCAATTTATCTCTGGTTGAAAGAAAATAACATCTATGACACTGTTATTTCTTGTGAGTGGCAGGCAGATCTTTATTACACTTTATTAAGCAAAAAGAATGGAACGGATTTTGAAAATACAAAGTTCATTGTAAATACTCACAGTTCAACGTTATGGGCTGATGAAGGTAATTACCAGCTTCCATATGATCAGAACCATCTTGAACTCTATTATATGGAGAAAATGGTGGTTGAAATGGCGGATGAAGTTGTTAGTCCGTCTCAGTATTTAATTGATTGGATGTTGAGTAAGCACTGGAATGTTCCTGAAGAACGTCATGTAATTTTAAATTGCGAGCCATTTCAAGGGTTTGTGACGAGAGATGATGTTACAGTTAAAATAAATGAAAAGCCAGCTTCTGGCGTTGAGCTTGTATTTTTCGGCCGCCTTGAAACCCGTAAAGGACTTGACATATTCCTGCGTGCATTAAGAAAACTATCTGATGAAGATAAAGAGAGCATTTCTGGAGTAACCTTCCTCGGAAAAAATGTCACTATGGGGAAAACTGATTCATTTACTTATATTATGAATCAGACTAAAAATTTGGGACTCGCAGTTAATGTCATCAGCGACTATGATCGTACCAACGCTAATGAATATATAAAAAGAAAAAATGTATTAGTCATCATTCCATCACTTGTAGAAAACTCACCCTATACTGTTTATGAATGCTTGATTAATAACGTTAATTTCCTCGCTTCAAACGTTGGTGGAATTCCAGAGCTTATTCCGCAGGAGCATCATGCGGAAGTTCTATTTATTCCTACACCTGTCGATTTATACGGGAAAATCCACTATCGCTTAAAAAATATAAATATAAAACCAGGGCTTGCTGAATCACAAGACAATATTAAAGAAGCTTGGTTTGTCGCAGTTGAACGAAAAAACAACCGCGCATTCAAGAAAATCGATGAAGCTAACAGCCCGTTAGTTAGCGTGTGTATAACTCACTTCGAACGTCACCATTTGCTTCAGCAAGCACTCGCATCAATAAAATCTCAGACGTACCAAAATATTGAGGTCATCTTGGTTGATGATGGAAGTACGACAGAAGATTCTCATCGTTATTTGAATCTCATCGAGAATGATTTTAACTCTCGAGGCTGGAAAATTGTCCGTAGTTCTAATAACTATCTGGGTGCTGCAAGGAATTTGGCTGCGCGACACGCCTCTGGCGAATATCTGATGTTTATGGACGATGATAATGTTGCTAAGCCTTTTGAGGTAGAAACGTTTGTTACTGCAGCATTAAACTCTGGGGCCGATGTGTTAACCACACCAAGCGATCTTATTTTTGGTGAGGAGTTCCCTTCTCCGTTCCGTAAAATGACGCACTGCTGGCTTCCGTTAGGGCCTGATTTAAATATCGCCAGCTTTAGTAACTGCTTTGGCGATGCTAATGCGCTGATCAGAAAAGAGGTTTTCGAAAAAGTAGGCGGATTTACTGAAGATTACGGTTTAGGTCATGAAGACTGGGAGTTTTTTGCCAAAATATCATTACAGGGATATAAATTGCAAATCGTCCCGGAACCTCTATTTTGGTATAGAGTTGCAAACTCCGGCATGTTGTTAAGTGGAAATAAGAGTAAAAATAACTACCGCAGTTTCCGTCCTTTTATGGATGAGAATGTTAAATATAACTATGCAATGGGGTTGATACCTTCCTACCTCGAGAAGATTCAAGAACTTGAGAGTGAAGTGAATCGATTACGGAGCATCAATGGTGGTCATTCTGTCAGTAACGAGTTACAACTTTTAAATAATAAGGTTGATGGTCTTATTTCTCAGCAAAGAGATGGCTGGGCCCATGACCGTTTTAATGCTCTGTATGAAGCAATTCATGTCCAAGGCGCAAAACGAGGCACCAGCCTGGTTCGCCGGGTTGCCCGGAAAGTAAAATCAATGTTAAAATAAAGTAATATTCGGGGCCCGAAAGGGCTCCGCAAAAATAATATTAACTTTCAGCTAATTTTAAATTTGTCTGTAAATAACCCTGTTTTAGTTGCATGCATTTTTGAGTTCCCGGCCAGATTTGACCCTGGCCCAAATTCAGTGCAGTGCTAAATCAGAGATCTTCGTCTTTCCGGAGACTTCGGATGAATTCAGCCGGAGTCATGTCATTTAATGATGAATGCGTTCTCTCATGATTATATTCCCTGCGTCAGTTGTCGAGTTTGTCCTGCGCATCTTCCAGCGAGAGAAACCAGTGAATGTTCAGGCATTCATCCCGCAGACTGCTGTTAAATGATTCAATAAACGGATTATCCGTTGGTTTTCCGGGGCGGGATAAGTCCATTGTGACACCGTGTTCATACGCCCATTTATCCAGACTTTTCAAAATAAACTCGCTGCCGTTATCTGTCTGAATACGTACCGGCAGACGCTTGCCCAGCACCCGCAACCTTTCCATCACACCGACCACATCCTCACCTTTCAGCGACTTTCCGGCATGGATCGCCAAACACTCCCGACTAAAATTATCCACTACAGTCAGCGCCCGGAAACGTGTTCCGTTAAACAGATTATCCGACACGAAATCCATACTCCAGCACTGATCGATACCGGTCAGGACCGGACGTTGCTGACGATGTGCTGCACTGACATGCCTGCGGGGGCGCTTTTTGCGCAGGTTGAGGCCTTCCAGACAGTAAATCCGGTGTGTCTTCTTGTGGTTAACAGGCCAGCCTTCCCGCCACAGCTGAATATGAATACGCGGGCAACCGTAGCGGATCCGGGTTTCCGCTATTTCCCGGATACGCAGGGTTATCGCCCGATCATCCCGCCGGCTCTGCCAGTGGTAAACGGTTCTGCTCTGCATCAGCAGTCCGCATCCCCGTCGGACACTGATACGGTAAGCCCCCCGCAGAAAATGCACCGCCTGACGTTTCTGAGCCGGCCTCAGAACTTTTGTTTCAGTACGTCCTGCAGCATCTCCTTGTCCAGACTCAGGTCAGCCACCAGTTTCTTCAGCCGCAGATTTTCATCCTCCAGTTGCCGCAGACGCCGCAGTTCGGTCACGCCCAGACCGGCGAATTTCTTCTTCCAGTTATAAAAAGTGGCTTCAGAAATGCCCATCTTTCGGCAGACTTCCCCGTCGCGGGTGCCGGTTTCGGCCTGTTTCAGAGCAAACGCAATCTGTTCTTCGGTATAGCGGGTCTTTTTCATGGCGATGTGCCTCTCTGTGAGATGGAAGAAAGACCAGAGACTTCAGTTTAGCCCGGCACTGTTTTCAGGGAGGAGATCAACACCCCCACCGTAGTACGCGGAAGTATGTAATGAAACGATTGGCGTTAGCCCTGCTTTTATTTATTTTCAAAGAATTGGTTGTAGCTTCCGTTCTCACGCCGGAAGCCGACCATTATGACAGCTATCTGTTAGTCGACACTTAACCCGCAACAGCCGTTTCTGGAACAACTTACGACCTCCTGTTCCGTCCAGTGTTCTCCAGACTGTAGGCCAAGCGGTGCCATATTCTAAGCAACCACCAAAGGTGAAAGAACATACTCGCTAGATAAGTTCCAGCGTCACCAGCTTTACCAGCAACACCGGCTAACAGGTAACCACAAGTAATTTACCGGTCCACGATACCGCCGCCCTGATCCAGCTTCACAAGAGACAGGCTCTTGCTCTGTTGGAAGGCGGGCAATTGTGGAAATCTCGTCTGCAACTGACCGTGCGGATAAACACTATCCATAGCTGACGACATGATCCCATTGATTAACACACTTTGATTTTATTACATTTGCTCATTTACTCGCCAACACCAAAAACTTACACTTCCCACATGGACTTAAAAGCAAAAATAAGGATAAGGACGAATGGCTATTGGTCATTTTTTATTTAGGGGTGATAAGACCGCTTGCGGTGGCAGGATTCTTGAAGGATGCCCCGACCATCAATTTTTCGATAAAGATATGGCATGTGAAGGCCATAAAGTAACCTGCGGCAAACATCCAGGGCATTATCGTATATGCGGCGGCCTTGATAGTGACGAAATACATGGTAAAAGAGTAGCCGGAACACTGCACAGCCGTAGTTCCTGTCCCTGCAAATCACGTTTTATTCCTTCCATCGATGACACTTATGAATTTTCTACAAGGGCAGCGAAAGCCGACACAGCCCAATCTCAAGTCGTCGAATTTCCCGTTCTCCCCCGCCCGATTTATGATCCCCAAGCTGATAATGTGACTGACATCTGCAAGCCAGAAGATAACCCGCTGCTGAACGGCGTTTATATCTGGACTGAAACGACAAGTGCAGGTCATGTTTTCGTTTCAGTGCATGAGAATAACAATATCTTCCTCTACACCTATGGACGCACTGATAAAAGTACCTTCACTGGGGATGGGATTTTAGACTTTTTCCAGGATGAAGATGCGCGTAAGTATTACCGATACGAACTTTATGAAATGGGAGCTCGCGCTTTCCGCATTGATGATGCAGATCCTAAAATAATCCGTAAATTCTTCGAAAACCTTTGGAATGGCGGTGTAACACCAATTCAAACGCCAAACATGCAAGATGGTACAAAGCGAAGAGGCCGAACCATTGATAAGTATGATGTCACTGGTAGCAACTGTACCACTCACTCAGTCGAGGGGCTCAAGTTTGCTGGCTCAAAGGTATTCGAACACGGTTACACATCCACGACAACACAGCTACCAATCGACATAGAAGAAGATTTTACTATTCCGGTTTCACTGCAAAGATATCTTGAATCAAAGAGTGCGGATTTCTCATCAATCCTCGTTGTCGAAATGACTAATACATTCAAACAGCAGTACCCTAACACCGAGAACAAAAGCCCTCAATCAATGGGAGGGAGTGCAAAAATTCAACAATCTGCTGCCGATTCCTCTGCTGTTGCTGGTTCAACATCCCCCTACTCAGGCGGTACAGTAGGCGGTTCATTGGGAAGCACTTACGATGATGAATAAGAAGTTCTGGATCAGATGGGTGAGTATCGCGCTGATCTGTGCAGCGTATTACGCTATCGTGCTTTATTTCGATCTGGTCTTCGCTCTTAACTTTACAGAGACAATGAGTCAAGGCGGAGAATTTACCCCTTCTCAATGTACCTGGTTTGTTAAGGAGCTAGCGCAAAATCACTCTGATTCGGCTTTAGCCTCCATCATTGGTTTCGCTGTCTGCGTCCCTTTGATCCTGCTCATCTTCAAGAAAGTGAAATGACCGTCAAAGGCTGGCGAGATCCAGCCTTTTCCTTCCTCCCTCATTTTAGACAATATGTAGTGGCACACTGAATTTGGCCACCCTGGACTGCCCCCACCACTCCGGTAGACGATTCTGCCCTAAAGTTTGAGTATAGGAGGTTCGACTGGCGCTTCGTCAACATCATCACCCGCGCCCTGGGGGCACTGGGCCAGCGCCCGGACTACGCCCGTATCGCCCGCCACGTTATCAACATCGACGAACTGTTTATCGACTACGCCCGCGTCTTTTTGCCCAGCCACGACCGCCAGGCATGGGACAACGTGGTACGGATTGCCGGTGGCATCACTGAGAAAAACACGCCACGTAATCTTCAGGGAAGGGACAGCTACGTCGTCGCGCTGGAGCAGTACCTTTCAACCACCCGATTACACGACACGATCCTCGACGGTCTACGTACTGCCGTGCGCTATGACAAAACCTATTTCGATAAGATCGTCGCCTCGCTGCTGCCACTGCTGGAAAAACTGACCACCAGAAAAATCTCCCAACTGCTGGCCCCGGACTACGGCGACCTTAACGACCCGCGCCCGGTATTCAACTGGCAGCAGGCCATTCGCCAGCGGGCGATTATTTATGTCGGGCTGGATGCATTGTCTGACGCAGAAATTGCCGCCGCTGTCGGCAACTCAATGTTCGCCGATCTGGTCAGCGTCGCCGGACATATCTACAAGCACGGCGTGATGGATGGCCTGCCGCAGACGGAAGAGAACCCGGCCATCAACCTGCACTGCGATAAGTTCAGTGAACTGATGGGCGATGAATTTATTCCGCTAATAAATAAAGGCGGCGGCGCAGGTGTAGAGGTTACGGCCTACACCCAGACGCTCTCCGATATCGAAGCCCGCATCTGCGACCGCGCCAAAGCGGGCCAGGTGGTCGGCAACTTCAACAGTCGGATCATGATGCGGGTGCGGGAATCTGCCACCGCCGAATTGTTGACGAAGCAACTGCCGCAGGTGGATGTGCTCAGCAACAGCATCAGTTCCGGCGTTGCCGACAGCGCCGACGCACAGGGCAACATCGGTTTTTCCAGCAACACCCAGGATCGGATGAGCAGCATACAGATGCCGTTACTGGAACCCGCCTCACTGGTACAGCTTCCCAAAGGGCAGGCGTTCGCTCTGCTGGAAGGTGGTCAGCTCTGGAAGCTACGCATCCCATTACCGGACGCAGCACACGATCCGCTGATGCCGGAAAGCATCACACACATAGCCCGCTATATGGAAAAACAGTACGACAGCACGCCTATATGGTGGGACCGCCCGGAGACAGTTGTAACGGCGAAAAATGACCCTATTTTATGGCTGAACGACAGCGAAACCACGGAGAAACAGACCGATGATACCCCGGACACACCGCCAGCTCGTGAGCGTTGAAGTGATGTGGCCTGCACAAACACTGCCTCTTCCCCTGCAACAGGCGGTGGAAGCGCTGACGCAGGGAGAAACGCCCGACCAGATTATCGCTCGCATGAATTTGCAGGGCTTTCAGGCATGGCGCGAAGCTACATCGCCGCAAGGCGAACACGACATTTTTCAGATACGACTGGATGAGGCACACGAGGCACGGTTCCTCTGCCGCTACATTACTCTGCCGCTGCACTGATGCCCGAACATGCGCCACCAGGCCCCGTGCGTCGCCCCGGACTGCTCGGCTGGATAGCATTACTTCCCGGCGTGCTGATCGGTTTTTGCCTCGGCGCGTGGATGCTGGCGATAACGCTGGAGTGGCTGGGCGAGGCGTTTTTCTGGCGGAACACCTGCGCCAGTCACAGTGAGCAGGTATTGCAGGCGACATGGCAGTGGTGGAAAAGCTCTGCTGGCGCACCGATGTGGTTAGTAGAAGACCTCGCGATTATCAGCGATACGTTGCAGAAAGGGAGCGCGGCGCTGATTGCTTCTCTCAGTGGTCAAAGCGGGTTGTTCTGGACGGAGGCTGTCACGACGGTAATCCGCTGCGCGTTACAGTCTGCGATTAAGTTACCCTTACCTTTCTGCTGCGCTGGCTATTTTATTGCAGGCGCTACCACAGTTTGTGCTGACCATTGTTATAGGGCTGATTGACGGGCTGGTACGCCGCGACTTACGGCGATTCGGCGCAGGCCATGAGTCCGGGTTTGTTTATCATCATGCAAGGCGTATGATCGGCTCCAGCCTCGCGGCAACGGGGCTGGCGTGGCTGGTGTTGCCAGTTTTTCTGGAATCAAGATATATTGTAATACCTGGAGTGATGCTGAGTGGGCTCGCGGGTTCAGTAGCGACGGGAGCATTCAAAAAGCATTTGTAATTCAACCTAGATAGTACTTATTCACCCAGCCATAAATTCAAGACTGATAATACCAAAGCACTGGCCGTTGATAATTGTTTTTTTTGTGAAAAAACCGACTAATTAACACGCTGGTCAAAAGCATATGTTTTTGTAGTAAAATCAATACAATTTGACTCCTAACAAGATATAATGGCTGTTCGTTTTATCTAATAAGTTACTCAAATTATTTTCAGCGGAGTGGATATTCATTAAATGAGCTTACCTGAGGAAAAAATAGCTAAACGAGCACTGAAAGCCATTGAATTTATTTGTCGACAGCTCTCGCGCTTTGCAAAAATGACACCCGTTGAGCTTATGGCTTACTTACGAAAGAATCCCAAAGATGCCTTTTGTAATATTCCCCATCCGAAAGGAAATGGACATATCCATTGTGGTTCTCTTGCCTGGAACAAGCTGAATGAGCTTGTAGACCTCACTATCGAATTGGATCACGGTCTTGGGCGACGAGTAGGCCGCAAACTCGCAAAGGAAGCCGTAATAAATGCTTTTGTTAAAAGAATATTACAGGAGGCACGTGGAGTTGATCAGGAAACCGCAATGCTGCTTCTTAAAGACGCTTTAACGATTTTGAGAGAAAAGCTTGTAGTTATCGAACACTACCTACCGTGTGTGCTTTTCCCTGGGGATACACCTACTGAATTCAGCGTTGGTCCTGTCACATTCGTCCGTCGCTCCAAGTTCTTCGATGAAAAAAAATCAGTACTAAAACATAGTATTCATGTTAACACGAAGGCGCATATTCAGTGCGTAAAGGAAGCGATTGCTCAAGGTTTCCCACAAGAACGCACGCACACTAAAGATGAATCAAGACAACTAGTGCGTAAATTACAGTCCCGAGCAGTCAAAGCCTACAAAGACTATCCATGGATTGCTTGTGTGAAAGTGAGTGATTGTGATGAAGCAATCTCTAAAGAACGAGCGATCCAAGCTACAGAGATGGCGCTTCACATCATCCGTATCCTCTTGGGAGCTAAACCGACAAGGGAAATTAGGCTAGCATGGTCACGCAGCGGAGCTCTGCGCTCGGCACATTTGCACGCTGATGTACATGGTGTGATTCACGCAAGTCTCTGCGCTGATTCTTTAGAACCGGTTGGTGTAATAAACTGGCATGAAGCATTGATAAGGGCAAATTTAGAATTAGACATCCTCGGTTCTGCTTTGATACCCATAGTCAATCCAGTAGAAACTACTCACCTTCACCAGCGCCTTATTGACGCTATCAATTGGTTCGGGGACGCGGTTACAGATCCAAATATACATTCGAGTATAGTGAAATACGTTTCTGCAATTGAGCGGTTGTTCTTCGGTAAATTCGAAGCAGGGCGGACAAAATTGTTTGCCGGTCGGGTTAGGGATGTGTTGAAAGCATTCAGTTGTGATGAAGGGGATCGTGTTTATTCTCAAGCTCTGGAACTATACAAAACTCGTTCGACTTTGGTACATGGAGAACAATTTCGTACCGAAGATGAATCCTTTAACATTATTAATCTTGCATCAGAGTTAAGTAGGATGTGCCTTCTATGCTCTGCACAGCTTTACTCCATGATGCTACAAGCATTCGAAAATCCTGATAGTGCAAAATTAGAAGAAATCATGAAGCGCATAAACGATGAAGGGTTGAATTGGCTGGCAGAGGCTGCAGCATTAGGCAGTGCAAAAAACTCCCCACTCAGCTAAACCATGAACTTTATCAGAAGCGGGCGTTCAAAAGAATATTTTGAGCGCCCTGTTATCAATAAATCGCTCAGATAAATCATTATATTGAGCCTGTAGTATCTTACTTAGTAATTTACATTCCACAGGGCATGGTATCATTCTCCAAAAAGCAATAAAGTAAAGGAACATATCCACAATAGCTGTATATAATATAAAATATTCTCAAACAGAAATGTATTCATACCTATAAATGGGCAATATAAAAGATAAAATGCCGAGAGTCGGAATGTAAGCGCACCCATTTTAGTTCCACGCACTTTTTGAGATTTCCGGGGTTTCAGCCATCAGCCGGTATTCTTCCGGCGTCAGGTTATTCAGGGATTCGTGGGGGCGCTCGCCGTTATATTCAGCCAGCCAGCGCTCTGTAATTTCCCGTGCTTCATTCAGTGTTCTGAACAGATAAAAATCCAGTATTTCTGTTCTGTATGTCCGGTTGAACCGTTCGATAAAGGCATTCTGCGTTGGCTTGCCGGGCCTGATAAACTCCAGCATCACACCATGCTCTTCTGCCCATTGTGCCAGCGTCAGCGAGACCAGTTCCGGACCGTTATCCATCCGCATCTTTAGCGGATATCCGCGGTTTGCCACGATCCTGTCCAGCACTCTCACGACCCGCTGCGCCGGGATATTCAGATCAATTTCGATCGCCAGTGCTTCGCGGTTAAAATCATCCACCACGTTGAAGGTCCGGAAGCGTCTGCCGCACACCAGCGCATCGTGCATAAAATCGATGGACCAGCTCTGGTTCATCGCCTCTGGCGTCACCAGCGGAACCGGATTGCGCACTGGCAGGCGCTGTTTTCCCTTACGGCGAAAATTCAGTTTCAGCAGGCAGTAAATCCGGTGAACGCGCTTATGGTTCCAGCTTTTGCCCTGCCTGCGCAGCACCTGAAAAAGCTTTTTAAATCCGTATCGCGGATAGCGTTCAGCCGCCACGGTCAGCGCCATAATGACTGGCTCATCACGTTGCGTATCCGGCTGATAACGAAATACCGTCCTGCTCAGCGACAATATCCTGCATGTCTGACGTAAGCTCATGGCAAACTGCGCGGTCAGATAGCTGACCAACTCACGCTTTATCGCTGGTTTTAAAGCTTTTTTTCAATAATGTCTTTCAATGCGCGGCACTCGAGGCTCAGGTCCGCAAACATCTGTTTCAACCGGCGGTTTTCATCTTCGAGGTCCTTCATCTTTTTGATATCAGAGGCTTCCATACCGCCGAACTTCGCTTTCCAGTTGTAGTACGAGGCCTCAGAAATCCCGGCTTCGCGGCACACATCTTTGACGGTGCGTCCGGCTTCGACGGACTTCAGAACGGCGATGATCTGGTGTTCGGTGAATCGGGCTTTGCGTATGGCGATCTCCTCCAAGGATATATTCAGTATGCCGGAAGATCTCTAAATGTGAATGGTCCGGTTTACCGGGATGCTTACAGGTTGACTCAGATTGACTTCTGTTGAAAGGAGAATCGCGAAAAGCCTTGCGTAGCGCGGATTTCAGGCACAAAAAAGACGTCCGTCGACGTCTATTGATGTTCCGATGGTGCGAAGGCCGGACTCGCCTTTTCTTTTAATTTATTGAAAATTAATGGGTTATGAGATTTTAGTTTGGGGATTTGCCCCCAGAATGGGACATAAAATTGAATACTGGGTGGAAGATCACAAAGTTGCGTGATTATTTTCCAGCTCCGAAACGCATTCCAGAGTAAGGCTTCTCCCGGCATTGCACCAGTCGAGATGCTAAATCCCCCACATGTAGCTCCAGCTTGTGGCCATACGGGTAAAGAAAACCCTGTTAGCTACTGAAGCGTCAAACTATAAGCGGTATTAATTTAGGGCTCAATCTATGATGGCTAAGAAGGTTCACTCTCAGCCCTCCCATCTCTGGAAAGTCATCATTTGAAAACGACTATGTGAACCCCATTCTCTTAATAAGTTACCGAAGCCATTGAGGTAGCATTATCAAACCAAGCAAATAATTTTAGTTTTAATAAGGGAAAAAAGATGCTCATTAACTTGCCTTGGAATACTTCCGCCAGAAATAAGCACCCCAGCTTCAATATTTTTTTCCATAGCATACCCAGTAAGATTTGCACTAGTGATAAAGCACTCCCGAGCATCAGCAACAGCAACTTTTGCATGAACACATCCACCATAATATTCATTATCTTTATTATTCCATACATAAAGTTTGGCTGAAGGGACCTGTATTCTCATCTTTTCAATGGTATCAAAATTTAAACAACCACCTTTCTCTTGCGATAATTCAAGTAAAATTGAGATCATAACTCCGCGTTCATTTGCAGCATTTAATGCTTTCACTATCGTTGAAACATCATAAGCGACGAAGCTGGTTATAAACAGAGTGCGCTCAGCGGTACTAATAACTTGAAGCAAAGCCTGTTCAGTACGACGTGCTGAAACAAATGGTGTTGTGGGGCCAGTCCACACTAACTCGGTAGATTGCTCTGAAGTGGCTTTTGAATAGACATGGCTGGCAGTAAGGAGCATTGCAGCCAACTCACTAGAACTGACAGACGTTTTTTGCCAGGCCATAGTGAGTTGTTTGACTATTGTTACAGCTACTGGAGTATTGACCACATTATATAATGTGGCCATAGATTTATTATCATCAATATGGCTAATATTTTCAGCGATAGCTCTTATTTTTTCAGATGATATTAGAGAGCTCAGCGCTGTAATAGCATCCAGAAGATCATCCATTTAATAAATCCTTGAAGAAAGCTGCTTCAGTATGCTCCAGTGTTGGTACAAGCAGGGCTCTATCTAAATAGCGATTCCCTTTCTCGCAAGAGGTTTCTGCAACTAAGCTACAGGCATGGCAAGCAGCTCCATGCAGCGAACGATCCTTCTCTGGATCATGCTCTGAACATAATGGGTCTGATGAGCAGATCCTTGAGCGATTTAATGCTTGTTCAAGTAAACGTCCAAGATTTTCTGGTTTGCCAAGATCAACCAGTCCCCCTAAAGTACCGTCTGAATCAGCGGCGGCGGTATAAATAAGGATACCCGCCTGAGGAGTACCATTGGTTGTATTTGCATAGATACGCTCACGAATACTCGCGGCATTATATCCACATTCCAGAGCCAATTCTCGAATCAGTAAATGGGAAAGTGTATGCAACATAGCATAGCGAATGCCGGGATAACCTTCTTCTGGATCCAAGTGACGAGCATTTCTCCAACCAGTATGCCCACCGCGAAGCATTTTGTCCGATTGTTTTACAGCGTCCAGAGATTCCCATGCCACAAGCGCTTTTTCATTGAACTGCAGGAATATCCCTTCACCATGGACCTGATTGGCGGGTACCCAATCAGGTTTGCTCCGTGACAGGCTGGCCATTTGCGGTCGTTCGTTGAGATCCTCAGATTCTTCAGGAGCCTCGACCCGGGTAAAACCAAGTAAAGCATTAACCTCACGTAATCGTTCTAAGAGTAAAACTCGCTCAATATATGGCGCAAACCGCGTCGGAGTACGGGTTTTTTTACTCATAAAATGAGGATAATCAGTGGGTGGATTAGGTTCTATTAATACATTCCATTCAGGATCTTTAATATCAGCCTCACCGACAAAATCCTCGCCAGCTTGTGAGCGATGAGTTTCAATTGCAGACCATATTTCCTCTGCAGCATGCTTTTCAATACCTTGAGCTTCACCACGTTTGTTGAGGATTTTTAGTATCCCTTTAAGTTCAGAAAGATCTTCTACATCAGAAAAATCATCCCAGTAATCAATGATTATCTGATGTAATGGAGTAACATTTGATAATGGGATCGCTAGTGCTGATAGCGTTATAGGAAACCAGCTATTCGTAGCCCCAAGCAGTACTGCACGAGGTTCTTCGTCACATTCAGCATCAAAGTAATCCAGATGAGGATGACGTCCTCTACATGCGGGAAGATTTTCTTTACCGGCCTTACCAAATGCATGCGCCATACTTCTTGATAATTCACAGGAATCGCATTTTACCCAAAGATTTTCTGTCTGCAATGAAGCGCCACTTTCAAAAAATCGCAGCGTTCCTTTGCATGGATTGTTACCGCCATGAACAAAATAGTGCCACGGAAAATCATCAAGATGACCATCACGGCAAGCTAAGAGAAAACGGGCTGGAACTGCATCAGCATCCCTTGCAGGTTGATCGCCCTTAGAACCCCGGCAGTCTTTATGAACAAAGCGAGTTCGTTCAGGCCTAAATCGATTTTCTTTTATTTCGAAAAGCCCGGCATCGTAAGGTGAAAGTAACCCACATTTAACGCATCGCAACCATCTAGGGAAAGGACGTACAGGTACCCCTATATTTGCTTCAGCAGACCACATATCTGTGACTTCGCTTTTTTGAAATGGTGGCATTCGCAAGCTTTCAACCTGGTCACCTAATACCTTTCTAACGGCAGCTAGTAACCGGGTTTCCTGAATTGGCTGACAACGGTTCTTTTCCCACCTGTCGATCCCAAGTGTTACAACTGACAAGTTGGGCAAATCAATGAGGGCTCCAGGACCATATGTCCAAAGCAATTGGCTCGGGCGAACTTCACCAACGGGTGTTTTCTCATTAATGTTCATAATCAGTCCTCATCCTTAGTTGCGGGACGAGGCTTCCAATCGTGATCGTCCGCTATATGGTTGGTGTTCATTATAAGTCTCACACCTGGTTCAACTTCTCGCATTGACATAGGCACTGTCCAGTTGTCCCAAGGCTTCAGGCCTGGAGAGTCTAATAAGCTGACAGTCTTATCTTTTTCAGGCCCGCGTTTTTCATATGCAAGAATCCGTCCGCCCATTGACGCTTTTTTTGCCCATTCGTCGGCACGTTCTTTCAGTTCATTCTCTGCCAATTTTTTGCGAGAATTATCTTCTGCAACATTGCCAGCGCGATTCGCCAGTGCTTTAATCGCATTACTGATCTCGGCTTGATTAGACATATTCAACTTACCAGCCCCATCGTTAGGACTGAATTCGTCGTTTTCCAGACGAACAAGACTTAATAACGCACCTGTTAAACCACGGTCCATCGCTCGAGGAGAAAAAGGAGTAACAGATTGGGCCTCTACATGCTTGTAGAAGGTGGCATGGTAATGTTCGAATGTTTCGTAATGAGAAAGGTCTCTTGGACGAGCCCAAGTTAGTACGGTACAAACTAAACCAGGAAATGAACGCCCTACACGACTGGTAGCCTGGATATATTCGGCCGTTCCTTTAGGCTGACCATTTACTGCCATAAGACCAAGTCGGTTAACATCGACGCCGACAGACAACATATTAGTAGCAAGGACGATATCTATAGCCCGAGTATCCCCCTCCTGCCATTTAGTCACATACTTACCAGTAGTAGTATCAAATTCAGATTTAAACTTAACCTCTAAATTATCAAGATATTTAGGGATATCCTGACTGGATACTCGGGAAGTTAATTCACGAATATTACTTATACTACGTTGTGCCAATGCTGGTCTTTCCACCATGCTCATTCGCACCCGGTAAGAACGTGTTTGTACGTCATCCTCTGCAAGTCGCTTCATCCCGCCTAATTCGCGTAGCGAGTTGAAATAGCCAACCATTGTCATATAAGGGTCAGCAGGCTCGCCAAAGTGGTTGAATAATTCCTGTGCTGCGGTCAGGAATGCAGTGTAAACACGGATCAGCATTGCGGGCCTTGAACTGCCAGGCGAGCATACCCCAAGATAACGACGTCCATACTTTTCTTTTATAGGTCGTTGTACTGAGAAAAAGTTATCCTCAACGTCTATCCCATGTGGTGGAAATACTGCCACTTGGCGCATAAAAACATTATTTACCTGTTCCTTAGCTTTACGGACTGTTGCAGTTGAAGCAATGATCTTTGGTCTGACCTGCTTCCCGTCAAGATTCCAACTACATAATTCATCAACAGCAGTCTCATACAATCCAACCATAGTGCCCAAAGGTCCACTAATTAAGTGGAACTCATCCTGAATGATAAGGTCCGGTGGTCGTATTGGATTGATAACCTTAACTTTAGTTGAAGGTTGTCCTTTGGCTGCGGGATGATTTCCTGTGCAGCTAGCCCCCTGCCAGAGCAAACCATGTCGTTCGCATTCCAATCCTACACGACCGAAAAGCGTTCTCACCTGGCCACGCCATGCCATCATGGCAAACTTATCTACAGTAGCAATCATCATTGTGGGAGGGCGATGATAGATCTCTTCATCCACTACTAATACTGGCAATCCTGGATGGGCTTTTTTACTTGATTTTCCTTTGGAAAAGTCACAACGCCCCTTTTTATCACCGCAAAAAACAAACGTCCTTCCCCCCAATTTATCCTTTTTAACTTCAACATCCTGTCCAGGGATAATTGATGAACCACACCATGGACAACTAGTTAATTGTGCCGGTGAGGCCGTTCCCGCATGGTTTTTTCCCGGATTACGGGCATCTTCAATAGCTCGATGACTCTCTTCAGTCGAACCAGGCGTTACTTTGTTGCCAACCCAAAGACCAATAGTAAATGGTTCTAATCCGAGAGACACGTCGCCATTATTGAGTGCTTCTCGCCGCAAAACTTCCATAGCACAAATTAAGGCTGTCGCACGCTGGAATTGTTGTAATGTTAGCAGGCGCAATGTATATCGCATTATTACCGCCAAGCCGCGCGAACTATCATACCCCCCCAAATTACCCTGCATGCGGCGTATGGCCATTGTAAAAGCCGCAACGCCTAAATAAGCTTCAGTTTTACCACCACCCGTGGGGAACCATAAAAGATCAGCATATGCATTTACAGGCTGCACACGATCGGAATGGTTTGGGTCTGCCAACGAAGGTATAGAGAGCAACAAGAATGCCAACTGAAAAGGACGCCAGCTACGATTCTTTTCAATATCAAATGATTCGATAGTCGTATCTTCACCACGGCGTTTAGCCAACGCGTATAAACTTCGTACTCGCTGCGTTGCCATTGCTTTGTTGGCGAAACGAAATGCTGCCAGCGCTTTTTCATTAAGCTTAAGTGTATCAATACCCTTTTGCAGGCGAAAATGGATCTCCTTACAACGATCCATTGCGATCTGAGATTGGGTTTCAAAACCTGTAATTTTAATACCTACACTGGCACGTTGTTCACTAATCCAATCCAGATAGTCCTTGGTTAGTACATTCAATGCATCGATCAGTGGTTCCACCTCCAAAGTGGCCAGTTTCTGCATGTCAAGTAAACCACTTTTGACCATTTCTTGCATCGCCGGACGATCTGATGGATCAAGGCCGGGGGTCTCTGTTCTCTGAACTTCATACTGTGGCATGACAGTTGTACGAATTTCAGTCGCAAGTTCAGTGTTTTCTGCAGGTTCAGCATGTACTGCAACACCATGCCCGACTGCAAATTCAACATGGTTACGGTAAATCATTTCCAGCGCTTCGCGTTCAGGATCCATACCGTCACAATCCAAAACTGGCTTGCGCCTAAAAATAGATCTTTCGACTGCGTCCTTCACTGGGCGAGCAATGATTTCTGGTTGGAATACCCATGCTGCATCTCGGTTGGTTTCTGGCTCTTTCTGAGTATTTACAAGAAATATAGTGACCAGACGATCACCATTTTCATTCTTGGGACGAATGGTGCCCTGTATTAGTACTTCAGGAGATGAACTATCTAAAGATTGAGGGGTAATAGCCCCCTCTACTAGTGATAATGTTATCTTCCCGCCACTAGGAAAACGCTGCCAGGCTTTGACTTTGGTCTGTTCTTCGACCCCAGTCTCCTTGTTCTTGCGGATTCGATAGATCTCATGGTCATTGCTACGCTCATAACGTCCCCAACGAACTTCTAGTTCTATTTGATCAATATCGCCATCGACACAAAAAGTCATTCCCAGACTACTTGGTACCAATGATTGGTTGCTGGCGGCATCAATTTCTTCCGGGACATCGGGTTCTCCCCGGCCAGACACTTTTGGAGAATGCACTTTTGTTGTCTGAGACTTAACTATTTGGTCACCAACATCATCATCAGCATTCTCTGGATCCACTGGAAACTCAAAGCTGCGCTCGGCTGCTTCACGTGGAGCAAGCTTACCAACAAGATAGCGATCCCTTACGCCCATATCGACGATAAGCTCATTAGGGCCAGCTGCCGGCCCGAGTAAATCATCCATAACTGCTAATTGCAGTAATTCGCGAATGTAAGTTTGATCTTCGATCGTTGGTATTTCAGCAATGCTTGTATTTAGTGTATTTGGAAGCATTTCAATGAATTCTTTCCACTGAATTCTGCCAAAGCTTCCTTTTGCAGGCAGAGTAAGTGAAGTCATGCCAACGGGAATGAGTGGTTCAACCTGCAAAATTCGGTCGAAATATAAGGTGGTAGTTTCGAGATCAGAGCGAATGCGCAGAATACGTCCGATTCGCGTGATATGACCTGTAGTGTCAAAGACGACGACCCAATCGCTATCAGCAATACCGTGCTTGAGAGCTTGTTCACTTTTTAGCTGTACTGTATGAAGGGCCAAAGTAGGATTTTTAGATTGGCCACGATCAATAGCGAACCATGCATTAGGTGATACAGCTAGCTTATTGTTCTCTGTCATATAGACTCCTTACCCAAAACTACCTTGATGCAATTTTGATTATTAATAGGCTAGAGATCGTTAATCCCACCTTTCTGCCCTTCTTCATAACGAATTTTATTCAATGAGGCCAACCGATAGAGTAATTTTTCCCGTGCAGACTCACAAATCGTGTAACGAATATTCTTTCCTTCAGGAAGGTATGCAACCTCATGAAAATCATGATTTAAATCTATATCATCAAAACCATACGCACGCAGCACAGCATGGTTTATACTCACCTGCAATTCACGTAATTTGCTGAGTGATGGTGAATTTATCGCCGGATTATGGAATTCGTTGTAAAACTTGGTCATACCAACATTTTTATTCACCATATATTCCGCCCTTTCTTCGAAAAACTCTGCCCCAAGATTTGATAATATTTCATGATTTTTCTCACCTGGCAAAGGGAATGTTTCAAAGATATCTCCATGGGTATATCTAAGACGTTCATGCAACCGTGAACCATGCTCGAACGCCCATATTCCATGGATATCTGATGATAAACACGAAAATAATGAATAGCTGTCACTGGCAATTACACATAGAGAATGTGCATAAATATAAGTGTTTGGGACTAACGTGAAGCAGGGGTATTTTGTCGCGCCAGTTGCAAAAACAATTACACGGTCAAGTGCTTTTTTGTCCTTATCCCATCCTTTCGGATGTTTTTCAAAAGAACCTCCTCGTCCAAGAAGATGAAAAAGTTCAGGCCGCGGCCGAAGAAATCGCCACCAAGCCTCCCTTGCTCCTTTATCTTTATCATTTTCTCTATTTTCTTTAACATGATCTATTACATAGTTAAAAGCACTTGTGAATTTAGAGCTAGTATCCATACTCCAGTCAAAAAAATTGATCACTTTCCGTGCGGGCAGGTGCCTTGGTGACTGATTGACTTCTTTACCAATCAAATAATCGAATACTACTTTGCAGGATTCATCATTTTCGTCCACCCATTTTTCATAGGTATCGTTATCTATCAAAAATCCATCACCAAGCGTAATAACCCCTTGAAATACAAGACCACAACTGTCTTTTAACTTAACGGGTTGCCAGTTTTCCCGTTGTGTTAGCGCGGAACTAATTACAGGAACTTGTTGACCTGAGATATAAAAAGGAGCATTCCAATTTGATTTAGAAACAAAAACACTACTTGTGACTACATTTGCTTTTCCAGGCCATACTAGGTTTGGGTTTGCCCTATATATCACCGAACCACAACGAAGTATCGAATCAAGTCCAATTTCTCTAGTGTTCCCTTCTGATATCGTATTAACCGCTATCAATCCAAAGAAACCACTAGAGCAAAGTAAAGCATTGGCTTTAATAAAAAAGTACGCAACTAAGTCAGCAGAACCTCGCTTACCACATGCGATTGTATTTACCAAATATTCGCGATAACAATCGCCCATGGCACCTGTAATTTTTTGCCCGCCCAGGAATGGTGGATTTCCGACAATACAATCAAAACCACCATCAAGACTAAATACCTCCGGAAATTCTAACGGCCAATGGAAAGGTCTCCGAGAAGCTTTTCCTACGGATAGTTCAAAAGACAAAGCTGTGAGTGCTCTTTGTTTTATCAACTCAAGCTGTTCTGTATTGCCTTGTATGACATCTCTAACTTGAATGGAAAGATGAGCTAAAGCCTTTTCGAGAGCCGTACCATTGCCTTGCGCCATAAGGACTTCTCCGATATACGCATCTGCAATACATCTAGTTATTTTCAGCCTAACTTCTGCAAGCGAGTTCAATTCTCCCATTGATTCCACATCATGTATGTCGCGAATTGTCATTTTGCGCAACTGCTGACGTAGCACAACTGCTTCATCTACCGCACGTTCAATTTCGTCGCTAAAAAGATGCTTTTGTCCTTGGGCTGTAGGATTCATCGAAAACTGGGTAAGCTGATCTATTCGTTCAATACCAAGTAAGCTGTCACCACACCGTAAATTGTGCTCAAGAAAACCAAATGGTCGATCTTTAGCGAGTGTTACCAACCAAATGGAAAGTTTAGCTAGCTCAACAGCCAATGGATTTAAGTCAACACCGTAAAGACAGCGTTCGGCAATTAACCGACGAGCAATAACTATTCGAGCGTCTGTATCATGTGGTAGATATTCTTGAGTACTCGAAGTACCTAGAATGTAGCCATCAACACTGATTTTTTTTCCTGACTCTTCAGCTAAAGTCCAAGATTCAACAAGTCGATCGGCCAGCCAACGGCAAGTTTGAACTAAAAAGGCTCCCGAACCCATTGCAGGATCACAAATCTTGAGAGTGAGTAGTTCAGAAGAGGATTTTAGTTGCCACTTTTCACGTGGAATACCCTCTGTTGGGCCAATATAAGTCAGTGGTGTTAGTGTTTCAGCAACAATCGCCTCAGTAAGTGACTTAGGTGTGTAATGAGTACCTGTTTCACGACGATTGGAACCACTAGTTACAATAAAAGATCCTGCTGGATAAACCAGCGGATAGCCCCAAGGATCTGTACGAAGCAAATGTACATAAGGTTTAATTCGATCACGTAATTTGGTATCCCCCTGACAGGTAATCAAGAGGTGTTCAATCAGACTATCATCAATTAGTTTGGATAGATCGTTACGTATCTTACTGATCGAACTACCAGAACGTTCATGCAGTAGCTCAATCAGCTGCTCAGTACCATCCATACTTACTGAATCTAGTTCAGCTAACGTAACCCAAGGCGATTGAGCTTTTTTGGTAGCATTCAGTTCTAACGTCACTTCAGCGGCACGTTTGACAGTACGTTCCAGTAAACCTTCATAGACATAGCCGATCTGCTCAACGTCTAATGCGCGGTAAGAAAGAGTACGCCCCTGAAATAGTTGAATAGATTCCAGTAATAGGAGAACCGTTCGATTATTTATTGGTAAGGGTACAGCTGTATCGATTTTCCAGTTTGAGCCTTTAGCTCTTCCTTCAAGAAAAGGAAAATGGTCAGGATCAAACAATGAACTCCCTAACGCCGGTAGGCGCAGATCTTCATGCTCCACCCCGCCATAAACCGCACGGAAGGTAGAAAGCAATCGTGTCCAGGCATCCCAACGTCGCTCAAGGAGCTCTGAAGGTTCTTGCCGTAGTTGCATACGCAAAGTGGAAATTGCGTAATTAGACTCATAGCATTCGTCACCTAAGAGCAGTAGGCCCTGTTCCTCCGCTGAGAGCAGGAATACCAATCGCATCATCACTGCCAACGCAGCTTCATAGAGCTCTGTTTCATTGACATCGTGCAATAATTCACGATTTCGATCCTGATCGGCTTTGTCCAGCGACTGAATTAACACTTCTACAGCACGGCAAACTTGTTCACCTAAAGCGTCAGTCACTTCATCCTGGTACTTCAGCGAAGCATCAAACAATGCAGGTAGCTGCTCAGACTCATCAACGAAGAAACGGCGGATTCCTAGTAAATGCACGAATGCTTGCAGTGTGATTGGCTCTTGACTCCAAAGACGTGCGTACCAGCTTGAGAAAGACGTTACAGCACCCACTGGTGCATCTACTAACATCCAGCATTCGCCGTTGGTTAGCAATCCGAGACGGCAACCAAGTGAGCGACATAACTGAACCATACGATCTGCCGGGGTGGTTATCCATCCCTCATGTTTTACTGTTGATTCTAGTTCTACATTTGGTTTATAGGTATGTATGAGTAACAATGGCTTGTTATCTTGCTGTTCATCAACAACTGCCAAATCGGGATATTCAACCACTCCCTGATCTGGCAATACTGATTTCAAGTGGCTTCTACACCACTCTTCACGTTTCAGCACATCACCTTTACCATCATCATCAAATTCCAACACTCGTGACAGCACTTCGTCTATCCATGCAGAGTGCAACTCTTCTAGCAGAGAGTCTTCCTGTTCTAATGCCTCCCGCCATTCGTCGTAGGCTTGGCGCAGCCGTCTACGCTTGAAGCTACTAAGCTCCTCCAGTCCCTGAGGAAATGTATTCGTTAGTACTGGGATAGCAAGAAAAGGTCCCGAAATATCTACCAGAGAAAGCCATTCAGTGTGAATGTTAATTAAACTCATGCTACACCTCTCTGAATAGTAGAGTCTGGGACGAGAAAAATGACGGCGACAGGGAATGTGCGACCATCAATGTTGGTGTAGCGAGCTTCGATTGTTTGTACTTCCTGTTCACGTTCTGCGGGAATGCGAGCGAGACGGGCTTCCAGCGCTGCATTATCACGCTTGACTTGAGCGCGTTCATCTTCTGAAAACAATGAAAACTGCATAGGTTGTTGATCTTTAGCTAACTCAGTTTTGATAGTTATTTCAAGTTCATTGAGTATGTTATTGATATCAGACAATTCACGCTCTTTGCGGGTCTGAAGGGTATTAGTCAGATATTGCAGGCGATCTTTTGATCTAGCTTCAACGGACTGGAGAATACTGTTTTGTGCTCGCTCAAAACGCATGCGAAAGGCATCCAAAAGCGAAAATTCAGTAGTCACAGGTTTCGCCTGTTCAAACCATTGCTGTAGTTTATTAACACCATCCTCGCGCCTAAAATTTTTGTCGCCAAGATAGCCACCAGCTATTGTCAATTCTTCATGAAGTCGATGGTGATTACCTCCAGTAATAACCAATCGTGAAACAACAGCGACCGCAGGGCTTTCAAGTAACATGTCTGGTACTGAACGCACCGTAACTCGATGTAATTTTTTTATATCATCGCGCGCCCATATTTCTGCTCGTAATAGACGTAGACACATCTGCACTAACAGGTGATTTAAATGGACGAGTACGACATCATCACGTCCTTTCGCCACGCTGTGATCAAAAGTGACAGGACGAATCTCCTGTGTATGGGGATGACGAAGTCCTTCAAGACAACGTGCCCATGTACCTGAGAGAGCAGGTATCCTGAATACAGAACCTGAGGGAGCATCGTGTAATTCAAAAGGTTCAAGAGTTGTACGACCAGCTAACATGAGAGCTGTATTGACGGCTATTTGTATATGCTCAGGTGTGAGATGAAGCTCCTGTCTGGCTGAAAGGAGTCGATCATGTAGCTTCGCAATTCTCTCTTTTAGTTCGCGCTCAACACTAATAAAACGTTTCGTTTTTGCAATTCTGGCTTCAGCCAGACGTGTATCAAAATCTTTGATAGTGCCTTCAATCAGTCCTGACATTTGAGGTGCGATGACTGGATTGACACTACCCATGTCAGCCCGCATTGATTCAAGTTTGCGTAATGCTCGTAGGATATCGTCACCGTGACCACCGATACGAGCATCCACCTTATCCACACCATCAACTGGGTGCCAAATTACAACTTCTTTTTGGCGTTGTCCGTGGCGGTCTATACGACCGTTACGTTGTTCCATTACATTGGGGTTATATGGAATTTCTAAATGGATAAGGTAGTTACAATAGTTTTGCAAGTCGATACCTTCTGAGGCGGCATCAGTTGCGAGGAGTATGCGAACAGTAGAAGCCTTTGGTGATGTCTGGAAAGCGGCTTTAACTTTTTCTCGTTCTTCTTGTGGCATACTGCCATGTAAAACAGCTAAGCGCTCACCAGCAAGTCCGTGGCTGGCCAGAATCTCATGCATCCATTGATGTGTCGTTCGATATTCAGTAAACAGAATTACCCGGTACTCATTCCACTGGTTATTTGTTTTAAGATTCGTATTAATCCAATCAAGTATTGCCCTGGCTTTAGAGTCTACCTGATTCTTAGCTACTTGCGCCCATTGACGCAATACATCAACTATTTGTTTCTGTTCATTCGTCAGCGGTTGAGTGTAATGTGTTGCTTCTTCCACCGCTTCAGATTGGGCATTCTCTATCTCTTGATCGTCGGCGTAATCTTCTTCTAGACGAAGGATTGCTTTATGAAGGATACGATCAGCCATGGCATTTTTATCATTAGGCCGTTTGCCATGCGTCAAAGTTGATATGTGCCTTTCAAGAGTAGATGCAAAGGCTGCTGGTGAAGAAAAAAGTCTTTTTTTAAGCAGCTGGTTGACAAAGGTCGTCCCAAAAGTATTGCTGGCTTTCTCTGCTCCTTGCTCCCGGCTATGGCAATATTCATCCAGTTTTTTGTGGATAGAACGCTCTTGAGCCGAATATTCGACGGATAAGGCTTTAAGCTTACGTTGAGCGTAAAGTGGATTGCCCTCTGAATCGACCAGATCACTTTTGAGGCGACGTATCATCACCTGATTCAACAACTTCTCATCTGGAAGTACATTTCTGGCAAAACGTTGATCATCCAGCAACTCAAGCAACGAAGTGAAAGACTCGGTATAGCCATTATGCGGAGTCGCTGTCAAAAACAAACGGTGTTGGAAGTGTGGGCTTATCGAACGAATAAACCTAGTACGCTGGCTTTCCATTGCATAGTTAGCTCTACCCACTGGGGCTATATTGTGCGCCTCATCAATGACGAGCATGTCAAACTTTCGTGGATAACTAGGTTTTAAGGGAAGGACGTCACGCATAGAACGCAAACCTTCCCCACTTTTGGCCCAATCCATTGAAGTGATTAACCGTGGATGCGATGTCCACGGATTGGCGTGAATGCCACGTTCTCGTCTTAATCGCTTAATATAAGCGGTATCGACGATTTGAAATTCAAGACCAAATTTTTCTAACATCTCAACACGCCACTTCTCTTGCAGCGACGCTGGGCAAACAATCAAAACTGTGCGAGCTCGATGCCGAAGTAACATTTCCTGGATGATTAGCCCAGCTTCAATGGTCTTACCAAGTCCAACATCATCGGCGATAAGCAAGTTGACACGGGCCATATCAATTGCACGCACCAACGGATCAAGCTGGAAGTCTTCAATGCTTACGCCACTACGAAAAGGTGCTTGTAAGAAGTTACGATGGTCAGCTTTAGTGACAGCCCCCCAACGCACTGCATCAAGAAAAGCCTCAAGAGTGTCAGAGTCATCCAGGCCAGTAATCGAAGGTAAACCAGCTCGTTCAATTACTTGAGCGCCAGGTTCAATTTCCCAGATAACTTCAAGTAATTCTCCTAAACCATCTTCATCAATAGATGAAAGAGTTATGAGATGCTGCTGAGACGAAGGCGGTGGTAACTGGGAAGATGAAACCTCAACAACGATCCATTGGCGTCGACGAACTTCAACAAGTTGCCCTGGCTCTGGAATAATTTGTTGGGGATGATTTGTTTGATTCGAAATATCCATAAAATGTTCAGATTCCGGTTCAGTACGCCCAGAGGCTGGTTAAAGTTTCACTTTGTTGCGACCAAGTTCAAATCGTCAAGGTGTGAATTTATACTGCGAGCGATTGCCTGACCCAGTTTTACCGGAACTGCATTTCCAATCATTCGGCCCAGAACTCTAAGATTGACATTGCTATCATCAGGGATAAATACGTAGTCCTGCGGAAAACTCTGAAGAATAGCAGCTTCTCTCAATGAGATTGCACGATCTTGCTCTGGGTGACCAAAGCGGCCATTCCCGAACCCATAACACTGAGTAGTCATAGTCGGAGCTGGTTTATCCCATTCCATTCGACCATAGACACTAGAGTACGTTTTTCCTCTATCTGTACGATGGCAATCAGCAACTAAATGTTCAGGCCAGTCACGCCACGTTCCACCGGGTTTTGAAGCTTTAATACGTTGCAGATTTTTTTCCGACAACGTTGAAGTCACATGTAGCTTATCCCCAGAACTAGTTTCGCCTGCTTTTAAAGCTGGCAGATCGCTTATGGCTTGTCTCACTGTAATTGGCTGAGTACACGTCGACTCGGCGAGTTTTATCTCGCCGTGTAAAGAAGCAAGCAGTACCATGCGCTTACGCATCTGGGGGACGTCATAGTGAGTGCAATCAACGACATTAAACCAAACGTGATAGCCAATACGTTTTAAGGTATCGACAAAGTCGCTGAAAACTTCATGTCTTGCAACGGAAGGTACATTCTCCATAGTGATCAGATCAGGGCGCGTTTCCTCAGCCAAGCGAGAAAACTCGTACAACAGCCCCCACTTACCATCCTTACCACCATGCTCATAACGCCTTGCATAGCTTGAGAACGGTTGGCAAGGTGCGCAGCCAGCAAGAATCCTTACATCTGAATCAGCGTAGAGCTCATTCAAGTCTGAAGATGTAAAATCGCTTACGCTTTTCTCAATAAATTTTGCTTTATTATTAGTCTCATAGGGAAACTTGCAGGCAGGATCAATATCAATACCTGCGACAACAGGTACTCCTTCAAGCACAAGACCATGTGTTAACCCACCTGCACCACAAAATAAATCAACACAAGATACTTTTTTCATCTGACAATCATCTCGTTCTTCAGGGGGCTCAATGAACAAACACCAACAAAAACCATAAAAAATACAACTAGTTAAAAAAACAGACGCTAACTGCTTCTCTTTTGTCGGTAAAGATTAGCTCAAAAAGCTTAACAATAATCCAACAAATTCTAGCAAAGAGCCCCATGGTTTCACTGTTGTAGGTATGATCTCATGAACCGTAAGTTAGGTAAACGCTTGTGCATTCATAAAAACAGCCTATAAGGAGAGTCGCAGCTCCTCTTGAGAAGGTTAGAGTCGACAGATTAAACCGCCGATTCTTTAACAAGTACCTCAGAGTCGAACCACGCAAACTAGCTCATCAAATTGAGCGATGGCATAAATTCCTCCCATAGGATCGCTAAAGGAACATTACTCAATTTCACAGACTCTCAAAATATATTTTAAATTAAGTAGTAATTTATTTTTCCAATTCACTTTCATCGAAGTAAATTCTCCCGATGCCACTCCAGATAACAATAGGATTCAACAGAAAACGTCTTTATTTTCTCTGGCAACAAAAATTGCTCTTTAACATTAATATCCAGCTCCTTACTAATTAATAAACGCCCATCGTTCTCAAACGAAATCCACCCCTGATCGAATAAAATATCAATGTGCGCAGCCAATATAATTCCATTAAAAGGATCAAGGCGCTCATTCCCATTCTCGCAGGCAGCCCACGGCTTTATATGGCTGGCACGCAGTAACGGCGCAAAAGTCGTTCCCGTAACAGGGCATGCCGGATACAACATGAGACAATTTTTCCGAAAGGTACCCTGCCCCAGCCGTGCCGCAATCAGCTGCTCGCGTACGGTATCTTCAATACTTTTATCTTGCTGAATAATAAGACAGTCACGTTGCGCCTGTTCATCTCCATCAGAAGATATCAACGAAAGAACGCGCTGCTCAATCGCACTGTCTGAAAGCACACTCAATCGCTGATGCACACGCTGCGCTGAATGAGAAAGCACAGCAGGAGCGCCCTGCTCGTCAAGCCAGCCGACACGCACATCACTAAGCCAGGAATCAAAACGGTCACGACTATTTTTCAGACTATTGTGAAACTCGCTGGCGGTTTTGCCCGCGCCAAAACGAGGATAAAACAAGGCAAAAGCCTCTTTCCATTTCTGAACACCAAGTCCCACAGGTGGTTGAGATTTACCGTACTTCGACAAATACCACGCCACTTCAAGCAAATCGTCTTCCGAGCTATTCAATGTTACATCCTGTTTTTCCAGCGTAAATCATCACCGGATTATGTCTGAAAAGATCGTTAACTAAACTGATCAGGTTAGTTGTTTTAGCAAAAACATCTCACACCGGTTTTCACCATCAACAAGCACTACACACAACCAACAACACAAAAAGGAACGCCCCATGCCCCCACACAAAATCCGCCAGGAGTGGCTGACGCTGGACGAGGCCGCAGAAGTCATCCGGCAGCACAATATCACTTTGCTGCCCGCCGACCTGATCCGCCATGCCCTGCACGGCGATCTGCCACTCTCGGTCTACTTCCCCTTGCCCGTACTTCTGAGACCACTCAATCCTCCTTGCCGCTTTGTCTGCCGATTCAGCAAACCTCCCTTTCCGCCTTCTCAGTGCAACAAACCCGGCAACCGCAAAGTGATGGCGAACTCTCCGCCGTGCAGACGCGGCCCGACTCTGCAACTGACCACCAGCCATCTGTGGAATTTGCCGTTAATTGGCCTTGAGCGCCTGCTGCTCCACAAGCAACTGGCGAAAACGTTGAATCGTCCTTGCCCCAAAGATACCCACTGCTGCAACCAGATTGGCATTGTGGTCTGCGATGAGAACGACAGCTACTACCAACTCTGTTGCCGCAAATCGTTGCGGGAGCTTTTACTGGAACTACTCGCCACGCAAAACAACCTCCAGGAAGAGCTGCATCTGCTGATTGGCCAGCTGTATGGTAATGGTCGCAATGACCTGAAATCCCGGCTTAGTCTGTCCGTCTGCTACCTGCAGGACACGCTGCCTCCTGACGCTCTGTTCGTCATCCGCCGCACTCATCTCGAGGCCTTCCTGACCCGTCATCAGCCGGAATCAAAGGAGCGGATCACCTCCGCGCTTTCCCGTTTGCTGTGGCTGGCCTGCAAGCACAACCCGCAGCTGGACGATGAAATGCTGGGGCATCCCTACAAACTGCTGAACATTTTCGAATGCTGGGCGCGTGAGGAAGGTATGCACCTGCCGCTGAGCCCCGAGACGTTGAAAACCGCACTCCAGCGCGGCGCACCGTCGTAACGCGATCAACTAACCATTTCAACTAACAACTCTCACTAACCCAGATAAGGATTTTTACTGCCTGGCAGGGACGCTGCTGCTTTGATAACCACGCCCATCGTGCTGATGTGAACGAATCTGGACACAGGAGGAATGGTTATGAATAGCGACAGATTTTTACGCTTACGCCAGGTGGAAGACAAAATCGGCTTCGGTAAATCGTGGATTTATCGGCAAATTCAGCTGCAACAGTTTCCGCCATTCATCCGACTCAACAGCCGCCACGTCGCCTGGCTGGAAAGCGAGGTGGATGCCTGGATCCACCAGCGCATCCGCCTCACCCGCGATGTCTGAATGCCGGAGGAAAATTATGTGCGCTTCACACCTGCTCAACCGCTGACTTCACGGTGCCAGCACTACCGGAGAACAGGAAATAGTCCAGGTCAGTCTGGAACAAATCCAGTCGTTCTCCCTCAATCCTCGCGTCACCCGCAACCCCGGCTATGACGTACTGAAAGCGTCAATTCTTGCCCGTGAGCTGGATAACCCACCGGTGTTGACCCGTCGCCCCGGTGATGAAAAATATATGCTCGCCAGCGGCGGGAATACGCGCCTCGCCATCCTCAATGAACTGTGGCAGGAGACGAAGGATGAGCGTTACCACCGCGTCTGCTGGCCGTTCAGACCGTGGCCGGAAACGCTGTCACCGCAGCAAGGCGAAGTCCAGTGCCTGATCGGCCATCTGGCCGAAAGCGACCTGCATAACGGATTGATGTTTATCGAACGCGCGGAAAGGATCCTGCACCTGCGCGATCTTTACCAGGAGGCAGGCATTGAATGCTCGACGCAGCTGGCGCTGGCGGAGCAACTCACCCGCGACGGCTATCCCGTCAGCCCGTCGCAAATCAGCCGGATGCTACAGACCGTAGACTGGCTGCTGCCCTGCATCCCCAACGCGCTATACGGCGGCCTGACCCGAAAGATTATCGATCGCCTGCTGGCGCTACGCAGCGCAGCGGAACAGGTGTGGGCAAAGCTGATACCGCTGGAGCGCCAGCCCGAATTTACCGACCTGTTCAGCACCGCCCTCGCCACCTTCAACGGCGAGCCGGAAGCCGTGGTACCGCAACTGGTGCAGGATGAACTGCTCGGTGAGATGAGTTGTCGCAGCGGCATGAGCTGGAATACGTTGCTGGCGGAACTGACTGACGGTCAGAGCAAGCGGCAGGTGCTGCTGGGGCCTCCCGCCGAAAAGGTCCTCTGGCCGCCACCGCCGGAAGCGGAAAAAGCACCACTACCAGAGCCTGAACCGCCAACTGAACCCGCAGCGCCAGGCGAGACAAAGCCCTCGCCGTTGGTGCATACGGCACGGTCACTGTTTGCCAGCTGGGGACTGGACGCCTGTATCCAGCGGGACGACAGTGCTCCGGCCGGTTTCACCCTCGCGCCCTGCCACGATTTTCCCCACCCGGCGGCACAGCGCTGCTATCAGGTGCTGGCCGCCCTGAATGGCGACACCAGCACGCCGATGCCCGCCCTTGAGTTGTTGCTATCGCCGGACTACGACAACGCTCAGATCCAGCAACTGATGCAGCTTATCAGCCTGTGCCGCCGGCGACGGCTGCGGGAGGTTCGCCATGACGCCCTCAGTTAACCAGGCGGTGCTCACCCACATTGTGCAGGCGCTGAAGGAGGGGCAGATCCGCTACTGCGAATCGCTCGGCTTCAGCCCGCAGGAGCTGTGCGAGCTGACGCGCCTCACCGCCGACGACATCCTGTTTCTCAGCAACAGCGCGGTGCAGTTCATCACCACCCACATTGACCACGAAATGCTGGGCCGGATGCTGGCGAGGATGGAGCAGGAGCGGCTGTTCCAGCAGCGTCTGGAGGAAGCCCTGTCCCTCGGCGCGTCCATCGAGTTCATCAACCACTACTTTGGCCTTTCCACACCAGAGGTCTGTGCCCGGCGGCGGCTGATTGGCCTGTTTGTTCGGCAAGGGCGCAACAATGCTCCGGATGAGCAGGTGGAAACTTTGGTGTGGAACGAGTGGCAGAAGACGGGGGTGAAAAAGCTCGACTCACCCGAAGCGCTGACTGCCATGATGGCGATGGCCCGCGAACACGATCTGTCGCTGACGGTTATCTGGAACCTGCTGCGCCAGTGGACTCAGGAGAAGCTGCTGCATGAAGAGTGACGATCGGCTGCTGTTTCTTGGCAACCCGCAGCAGAGCGTGCCGAAGCGCCTGCTGCTGGCGCGCAACCTCTCCCCACGCGACAAGTTCGCGTGGCAACTGCTGCGCCTGCACGCCCGTGACGACGGCAGCGGCATCTTTCCTTCCTACAACGAATTACAGGGCTGGCTGTCCGACCAGCCTGAGGGTGAGAAGGCCTCGCGCAGCACCGTCAGCAACGCGCTGATGATGCTGCGGATCACCCGCTGGCTGAGTCTGTGCCAGCGGCTGCGGGACGAGCAAAGCGGCAGGATCACCGGCAACCTCTACGCCCTGCATGATGCACCACTGACTCATGCCGATGCCTGTCGGATGGACAGCGAATATCTGGCGCTGCTCACGGCCTGCTCCCGCCACCGCAACCGACGTATCCGCAACATCGCCATCGGGTTACTGCTCACCCTGCAACAACCTGTGGACAGTGGACGAACCTGCACTGAGTCTCCATTGAAGACCGCCCCTGGTCTTAATCGAAGACTCAGTAAAAAATGCCCGAGTCTTCAATTAAGACTCAGTGATGTGGCGAGGGCTGGCGGGCAGCCGGAGCCGCATTGCGTACATACTGGTACAGATTTAAACAATAAACATCAAAAGCGTACGCAACTGCTGCACTGGCCTGTGGATAATCCCTTCAGCGCCAGCGAACGCCGCGCTGCCGAACGCGCGATGCGCAATATGGATCCCGCCCTCTGCCAGCAGGTATTGGACGACTGCCTGTGGCGGATCGCCGCCCACGATATCCACCGCCCCCTCGCCTATCTTCTGGCAACGCTGGAGAAGGCCAGGCGGGGCGAATTCAATCAGCTTCGGCGCAGGCGCAGATAGCCCCGATTTTATGCGCACCGCATAAAGCCGGTGTACCAGCTATCAATCAAACCTCATTCATCGGCGAAATTAACTTTCTGTGGACCAGATGGGTTTCCCGTCGCCTCACTGGTTGCGCGGACCGACACTGCGGGCATCTGAATCCATGGAGAATCTCCGATGCCTGGCACAACCCTGTTCAGCGATATCCGCATCACCCTGCACACCCGCGTCGCCGCCCGGCTTTGGCAGGCGCATCCCACCGGAATGCTGCTCTGTCTGGCGTTACTCAGGCGTCTGCTGCGCGCCGAAGAGGCCGACGATCCGTGGGCCGCCCACTGGCTGAAGCAACTGCGCATCCGCCTGAACCTGATCGCGCACCTGCTGAAGCAAAAAAATCGTCGGCTGGACCAAGCCTTCGCCAGCCTGCCGGGCGCTATCCACACCACGCAGGTCAGTAACCCGTCCCCGACCGAATTCATCCTGCCGCTGGCGCTGTTCTCACCGCCCGGTTCACGCCTGCTGCAACAGTTGATTGATTACGATCTGCTGGTCCGCCGCACCCTGCTTGCCTGGCATCTCGGCCTTATCACCCAGGCGGAGAAGCGCGATTTCATTGCCACCATCCCACGCCTGATGCTCCAGGTGTTCAGCTTCGTGAACCGCTTTCGCACCACTGGCGTGACCCGCGCCGACGTGAGGGCGAACAGTCCACTGGCGCAGTCGATGGCGCATAAGCTCGGGAATTTGCCCAAAAAGATGCTTGCGGAGATCCTGCGTGATGGACAATGACGACAACGAAGAAAGCGCCGCCCGCAAAAGCTCGCTAAAGGGCCTTTTAAAGGCCTTTAAGGGTAAGGGAGAGCTGCGAGCGCTGGTGCAGGAATTACAGGCGCTGCGCGTGCAGCTGCAACTACGTCAGCCGATGCTGAAACAGGCGGTGTATGAACTGCCGGGGCGTAATGTACCACTGATTCTATGTAGCAACCCGGCGCGCTCCGGCGTCAGCTATCTGCGCTGGCGTAATCTGGACAACAACCGTTCGGGAAGCGTGGCGTTGCAGGAAGTCATTCAACAGCCTGACGTAAGCGATGAACTGCGCAATGCGCTGATGACGCTCGAATGGCGGCGGCAGGTGCTGAATACGCAGCTTTCAGTGGTGATGTTTATGCTGCGGCGGGTACAGTGCATTGACTTTTCACTCAGCAGATAGTTTACTTTTTTTATTATAGTGACACCATGAGTGAATCTATGTCATCAAAAATAAACTGGCTGTTGCAAAACACCTCTCCGGGAAGTCTGGTTTTACAATCCTGGCTAACCCGGAACAACATATCGCCTTCTCTGGCCTTTAAATACGCGCAAAATGGCTGGTTAGTAAAACTGCGGGCTGGCGTTTATGTGCGCGCAGGACGAGAACCAGACTGGAGTGATGCGCTATGGTGTCTGCAAAGCCAGCTTGAAGCACCTGTGTATCTGGCTGGACTGAGTAGTCTCTCCTGGCAGGGCCGTTCCCATTACCTGCAGCTTAAACAGGGTCAATGCTGGCTTAGCGTTGAAAACAAAACGATATTGCCCAAATGGTTTAAAGAATTTCCCGGCGTTGAGTGGCTAATGGTATCAGCACTGAAGCTTCCTCAACTGGATGAGAAGTATCGAACCGAGCTTGAGGTTAAAGGAAAAAAAATATCCGCCAGCGTACCAGAACTGGCAGCCTATGAGCTGTTAAGCGCAGTCCCTCAGGAAATTTCATTTGAGCACGCTGCCGAGCTTTTTCAGGGACTGGTTAATCTCAACCCACGTAAAGTGGAAAAGCTGCTTACGCTCAGCCAGTCCGTACACACCAAGCGCCTGTATCTGTTTTTCGCCAGTTTCTATGAACATGCATGGTTCAAACGCGTGGATACCAGCAAAATCGACCTGGGAGCGGGCAACCGACAAGTCGTTGTTAATGGCAAGCTGGACACGAAATACCAGATCACTGTGCCCGAAAATTTCACGAAGAAGGGAATACGCTATGGATAAAACCTCCCCCTACTACCGCCAGGTCGCCCTGCTGGTGCGTGCCTTGCCCTATGTCGCTAACGAGACCTGTTTTGCGCTGAAAGGCGGAACAGCGATCAATTTATTCATTCGCGATTTTCCCCGATTGTCCGTTGATATCGATCTGGCCTACATCCCGCTGGAAAGCAGAGAGGTCGCGTTGCCCAACGTGCGGGAAGCGCTCACCCGCATCGCAACAGAACTGGAAACACAAGCCGGGATCAGCGCAGTACTGCAAACCAATAACCCTGATGAGATGCGCATCATAGCCACCACGGACGACGCGCAAATTAAAATAGAAGTCTCGCCAGTTGCTCGAGGAACATTGTATCCTCCTCAAGAACGCGACGTCGTCGAAGCCGTGGAGGAAGAATTTGGTTTTGCCGCTATCCCGGTTGTCTCACTGCCTGACTTATACGGCGGCAAACTATGTGCTGCGTTAGATCGCCAGCATCCCAGAGATTTCTACGACGTTAAAATGCTCCTTGATACACAAGGAATCGACCGCGCAATATTCAATGGCTTTATCGCTTATTTGCTTAGCCATAATCGCCCAGTGTCCGAAGTGCTTAGCCCACGCTGGAAGGATATTACCGAACCCTTTCAAAATGAATTCAGCGGCATGACCTTTGAGGAGGTCTCACTGGAAGCGCTGAGAGAGGTCCCGGAAAGAATGCTCAGAGCGTTGAAAGCGCATTTCACTCAACAGGATTTCGACTTCCTGATGTCATTTAAACGCGGGGAGCCTGACTGGAATTTAGCACCAGAACCCCACATTCAGAATTTGCCAGCCGTTCAATGGAAGCTGCGCAATATTGGACGGATGTCGGAAGAAAAGCGCGCGCAGTCGCTGGAAAAACTGGAACAGGTCCTGACAGACTGGCTGAGCTAGTTTATAAGTTTCGATATAGTTAAACTAAAAGTGGAACTATATTCATTTTTATAAACTAAGCTATCTCGACGATCATATTGCACCTTAAAACAGGCACTATCCGCTTAATGCACGTTTTAAGGTGCAATTTTTACCTTCTTCCTCCAGTTTTCCCTGTCGCCTTATCCCTCCGGCACACCATGCTGAACTCCCTTTCACCGGAGACAGCCCATGCAACTTTACCTGTGCGAAAAACCCTCCCAGGCGCGCGATATCGCCCGCGTACTTGACGCCCGTAACCGCAGCGACGGCTACCTGCATAACGCCACCGTGACCATCACCTGGTGCTTCGGCCACCTGCTGAGCATGGCTGCGCCGGAAGATTACGATCCGGCGCTGAAACACTGGCGGGCAGAGCACCTGCCGTTTATTCCCCCGGCATGGCGGCTGGTGATCCGCCCGGAGGTGCGCAAACAGTTCCGCATCATCGAAAAGCTGCTGAAACAGGCGGATGCAGTGGTGATTGCCACCGACGCCGATCGCGAAGGCGAAACCATCGCCCGCGAAATTCTGGAACAATGCCGCTGGCGCGGTCCGGTCCAACGGCTGTGGCTGTCGGCGCTGGATGAGGCCAGTATCCACAAGGCGCTTGCAGCGCTGCGACCCGGCGACAGCACGTTTCCGCTGTATCAGGCTGGACTGGCGCGCGCCCGCGCCGACTGGCTGGTCGGCATCAACATGACCCGCGCCTGCACGCTAATGAACCGGCGGCACAAGGGCGTGCTCTCCGTGGGCCGGGTGCAGACGCCGACCCTGCGTCTGGTCGTGGAGCGCGACCGGGAGATCGCCCGCTTCACGCCCCGCCCCTGGTGGCGGGTGGATGCCCGCTTGCATGCACAGGGTTGTTCCTTTCTGGCGCAGTGGCAGCCGGATAGTGCATACTGCGACAACGAAGGGCGCTGTATCCGCGAATCCGCCGCCCGCGAGGCCACCGCGCGCCTGCAACAGGCCGGAACCGCGCTGGTGCTGGATGTGACCACCCGACGGGAGAAAACGCCGCCACCGCAGGCCTTCACCCTCAGCGCCCTGCAGCAGGTCTGCTCAAAACAGTGGGGCATGGGCGCGCAGGAGGTACTGGATATCGCCCAGCGCCTGTATGAAACCCATAAAGCCACGACCTACCCACGCACCGACTGCGGCTGGCTGCCACTCTCCATGCACGCTGAAGCGCCGCAGGTGCTGGCCGCGCTGGTTGCCAGCGACGCCTCACTCCAGCCCCTCGCCATACAGCTAAATTTGCAGCAGCGCTCCCGACTATGGGACGACAGCAAAATCACCGCTCACCACGGCATCATCCCGACCCGTAAAACAGTAGATCTGACGCAGATGAACGACAGTGAGCGCAAGGTTTACGGTCTGGTACGCAGCCATTTTCTGGCGCAGTTTCTGCCGGATCATGAGGCGGATAAAACGGAGTTGCGCCTGAACTGCGCCGGGGAAACGCTGGCTGCCCGTGGCTCAGTAGTCATTGTCAGTGGCTGGCGACAACTGTTTTTGCGTGAGATGGCAACCCAATCGCCGGAAGAAACGCAGGCACTTCCCGCCCTACAACAGGGGCAAACCTGCCTGGTGGAACAGGTGGACGTTCGCGCCCGTCAGACCCAGCCGCCGGAGCACTACACGGAAGGGACGCTGATCGCCGCAATGAAAAACGCCGCCCGTTTTGTCAACGATGAGCGCCTGAAGCAGCGGCTGAAAGAGAACGCCGGTATTGGCACTGAAGCCACCCGCGCCGGGATTATCCAGACGCTGCTTAAGCGCGGCTATCTGATTAAGCAACGCCGCTTCCTGCTGGCAACGGATACCGCCAGCACGCTGATTGACGCCCTGCCGGAAACGCTGAAAGATCCGGGCACCACTGCACTGTGGGAGCAGATGCTGGATGACATCGCGACGGGGAAAATGGGGCTGGAGGCGTTTCTGGTGCAGCAGCAAGAGGCCGTTACAACGCTCACGGCTCAAATAGTCAGAGGCCAGAAAATCGCCCCATCAGGTTAGCAAAACGCCCGGCGTTTGCCGGGCGTGAAAACAACGTCAGTCAACGATTACGGCTTGTGTTCAATCGCCGGGTTGTTGTTGATGGTGATGCGCTGCGGTTTCTCTTCTTCCGGGATATCCTGGAGTAATTCAATCGCCAGTAAGCCATTTTCCAGCGAAGCGCCTGTCACTTTCACATGCTCTGGCAGACTATAGCTGGCCCGGAAGTCGCTGCGGCTGATACCCCGGTGGATCCACCCTTCTTCGCTGTTTTCGGTTTTCTCCTCTTCACGTTTACCGCTGATGTTCATCTGACCGCCGACGGTTTCAATTTCCAGTTCGCTCTCTTTCCAGCCCGGCACGCTGAGCGTCAGTTCATAGCGATTATCGCCCAGCCGCCGGATATTGTAAGAAGGCGTGGAGGGCAACGGCGTACTGCCGGTTAGCTGGCTAAAGAGGCGATCGATACGGTTAAAACGGTCCGTAAACAGAGAGTCGGAGAGATCGTGCAATATGGGAAAAGTTCTGAGAGTCATCATGTACCTCCTGAACAGTAAAAAGAATATTCAAAAAGTTCATGTCTTATGGGCAGGTGTTCCTTACCCGCTTTCTATATGAGGTTACTGCACAATATTTCAACTCACCGAAGCGAAATTCTGTGACATAAATCACACATTATACGCCCGGCCTGTCACGGAAATTATTCAGCCACCGGTAACAAATCTCGCTGTCCTCTCACCCCGAAAGCTGTTGCTGTAATGCCGTTATCAACAAAACCCGCCATGCATTCCTGAAACGCGGAGGCGCACAGCGCGGAATGTCCGTACTGCCAGTAACTCAGAGGCCTTGCTGCCGATGAGCCAAACCCGAAGCGGGGCATCCCCGCGCATGGGGCCTCCGCACCTTTCAACACGGAGATACCACCATGAACGATACCCACTACTTCAACCTGTACACCAGCGGTCTGGGCTACCTCAACCGGATCCGGGAAGTGACCCCGAAAAAAGGCGAACCGTTCCTGTGTTGCGACATTGCCGCACTACGGGGCGAAGCCAGCAACGCGGAGCACACCTGGTTCGACTGCCGCGTCAGCGGCAAGGAAGCGCAGAAACTGGTGCGCCGCTGTATCGACGCCTGCGAGCAGAAACGCAAGGTGCTGATCCAGTTCCGCCTCGGCGATCTGTATGCCGACACCTTTGTCTACAGCAAAGGCGACCGTAAAGGCGAAACCGGCGTCAGCCTGAAGGCCCATCTGCTGCACATCGGGCTCATTAAAATTGACGGTGAAGAGGTTTACCGGGCAGAGCGCGAAGCGGAATCCCAGCCAGAGCCAGCCGCACCGCCAGCAGAGCCTGTACCGCAGTTCTGACGCACAGCATTCACCCTGCCGGGGAAATTCCCCGTCGGGGCGTTTCCCCGGTTTTTTACCGGAGAGACGCATGATGAATACCGTATTTAACTCACGTGAAGAAGCCCTTGACCAGGGCAAACTGATTAACCTTGATGACGAGGCGCTGGACGCTGGCTTGCCGCTGGATCTGGCCATTACCCTTCCGGCCCACAAGCGCTGTCTTGAAGACCGGAATGACAACGCCATCAGGGACTTGCTGAAAGGTGTTGAAATGGCCGCAGTAGTGGCCTTTATCTCCCACCAACCGCCGCAGCGCACCATTCGTATTGATTACCGCTCGGTGCTGTCGCAAAAAACCAACGGCAGCACGCAGCAGCAAACCGTCAGGCTGACGTTACGCGTTCATTTTTCTGAGCAAGGCATTCCCATCGCCGCCACGCTGGGGTTGATGGGAGAACGATTCCCTTACTGATCTGATTTTGCGCCCGGAACCGGGCGCTATTTTTATTGATACGCTACTATTTTTCAATTAGGGTTGATTATGACTTTTGCCTTGCACATCCAACTCTTGGCAAAATATTATTGCTAAGTTCTATGTTTATCAAAATCGGGTTCCCGACGAAATAAAAATTTATTTCTTTTATCGCTTCCAACAATAAAATATGAAAATCTTTGCAAGTCGAAATTTTGAACTCTGTCATACCTTCGCTATCCATAGGATAATCTTGTGGCCACACCGGAACTCTTTTCTTTTCGCTAACCATTACATGTGTCATTTTAGCCATGTTGGGAAATTCAAGGAATTTATGCTCCTGAATTTTATTTAAACGTACCAGCGTTTCCATAGGTATAGCATGTGCATATTTGTAGAGAAATTTTTCCAATCTTTCTTTAAATTTATCGTTCTCCCTATTAAAATATAAAAACATGAATTCACTACCGTTAGAATATTCAAATCTCGCAAAATAGTTTATATCCACTATTTGCTTATAGTATTCATCAGTAAATTGCACTTCGGGAATCTGCTTGTATCTTATTTTTTCTTCTATACTTGTAAATTTATAATACTGTGACAAAGTGCGAAGCTCAATTTCAATTACAGGACGTAACATACCCATTGCTTGTGACATCCATTTGTCTTTCTCCTGTTCGCTTTCTATTTTTGCTTGCTGATCCTTTTGATCACTTAATTTTTGTGAAATAGAATTCAAAAACAAACCGATTATAATAACACCTAAAACCACTTCAAAAGATATTGTTAATAGTAAAGAATCCTTTTCTAAGGATGGAATTATATCGCCAAAACCAAGCGTCGTCGCTGTCACCACACTAAAATATAAAGACGCAGGATAACTTAACGTATTATTAAACGAATCATCGAATACAAAAAAATAAATAATCGAAAATAATATTATATTTATAAAGTATAGCATCCCATAGAACGATGGCTTTTTATTCATTAACATACCTTTTATACATTAACATCTAAATACTCCCAAATAATGAACCGTCTCATTCAAAAACCTACAGTTAGACGTTATAGATTATCACGATGTAACGAAGAGGATAAAAAACCAGCATATCATTTACACAAGTGAGAAAATATTTTTGAGTGTAAAAGAGTTATCAATTACCTCGTTCTCTTCCTTTCGGCATTCTCCCGCCATAATCCTACGGAGGATGCGATGAAACAACTACTAGCAATCCTGATACTGCTAATTTTCAACGGCGTGACCGCCGCCTCCCCTGCCACGCCAGAAGTCGTCCGCTACGACCGCTACCTGCTGGCCAGCACGTCACCGCAACAGCCGCCGCTGGAACAGCTCACAACCCTGTCTATCCCGCCCGGTTTTCACCCGACGATAGGGGAAGCGCTGCAGTACCTGCTGCGCGACAGCGGCTGGTCTTTGTGCCTCGCCGATGCGCGCCGGGCGCAATTTTATGGGCTCCCGTTACCGCTGAGCCAGTACCGTACCGGCCCGCAGCGCCTGAAGGCCGCCCTTCAACTGCTGGCAGGCCCGGCGTGGCGGATGACCACCGACGAACACCGCCGTGAGATCTGTTTTACCAGCGACCATTCCCTCTCCCCGACGGTGGCTTACCGTCACCCCGTGTCCCTCCGCCCTTTGGGGCCGCTCACGGCCCCGTTTTTTCTCGCCGGGACCCTACAGCGCGGTGATATCTGCCTGGCAGTGATTGTGCCGCCGGAGGCCGTTTACCTCCATCAGGTGGTGTGGCTGCGCAGGGGAGAACAGTGGCGTAGCTGGCGGCTGGAGCAGTTTGATGAGCGCCGGGCGGTATTTCGCCACGGCAAACGCCAGCTGACGCTGAAGATGCCGGAGTAAGCGATGAAACGCCTGGTTCCTCTGTTACTACTCACCGTCAGCGCGTGGGCGCAACCGCTTCAGGTGCAGACCAGCCAGAACGCGGACTATGATCTCAGGCCGCTGACCACGCAACAGCAGGCCACCGTCTGGGGTATCACGCCGGAGGAGTGGCAGCGCTATCTCACGCTGAAGCAGCAGGCGCGAGGCACCTGGTCGCCGGGGCTCGATCCGCTAACCACGCTGGGCGTCGAAGCAGACACAGATAGTGAGCGCCAGCGTTTCGCCGAACTGCTGGTCAGGCAGGAGTACCAGCGGCTGGAGAAAGAACTCGCCTTCCAGCGCGCCTATGATGCCGCCTGGCAGCGCCTGTATCCGGGCCTGACGCCGCTGAAAACCACCTCCGCCAGCACTTCCCGCGTTTCGCTGTTCGTTAAAGATGACTGCCCGCCCTGCGACAGCCTGCTGCGTACCCTGCTGGCGCAACAGCGTCCGCTGGATATCTGGCTGGTTGGGAGTGAAGGCGATGATAACCGGGTGCGCCGCTGGGCGATGGCGCATGGCATCGACGCAAAGCTGGTGAGTGAACACAGCATCACGCTTAACCACGACGCGGGCCGCTGGCTCCTTTTAGGACAGAGCAAAATCCCGGTAGCGCTGGAGCGCAAGGGGGAGCAATGGCGCGAGGTTCTGCCCTGATCCTGCTGCTGCCCTGTCTGGCACTGGCGCAGCCGCTGCCGGAAGCGTACCTGCGCGCCGCGGAGCATTTCCGCGTGCCGCCGGAACTGCTGTGGGCCGTCACACAGACCGAAAGCGGGGCGAACCTGAGCGGCAGGCATCTCCCGTGGCCCTGGACGCTCAATATCAAAGGCACCGGCTACCGCTACGCCAGCCGGGAGCAGGCCTGCCAGGCGCTGCTGGCCGCTATCCGCCGTACCAGCCCGAAGCGCATTGACGTGGGGCTCGGGCAGATCAATATCGGCTGGCACCGGGCGTATTTTGACTCTCCCTGCGACGCCCTGCATCCCCTGCAAAACCTGTCGCTCACCGCGCAGTTGCTGCGTCAGCGCTACGATGAACGCCCCGGAAGCTGGCTCAATGCCGCCGCCCGCTACCACCGTCCCGCAGGTGGCGCACCTGCCGCACGCTACCGCAGACAGGTCAGCCACCATCTGCAACAGGCCGCACAACCATGAGCCGCTACGCGCTGGAGGCGCTGCTGCGCCCGCCCGTGGAGTTTTACAACACCGTCACCGCTGGCTGTGGCGCGTTAATCTGCCTGACGCAGGCCCCGCTGCTGATGCTGACGCCATGGCAGGCCCGCCTGATGGCCTGCGCCCTGATGCTGCTGGCCTTACGACGCGGCTGGCAGGGCTGGCAAATCGTACGCTACCAGCGTAACCTCCTGCGCCTGCCGCGCTACGCGCTGACCAGCCGCAAAATCCCGGTCAGCCGCCAGCGGCTGTTTCTCGGTAAAGGCTTTCGCTGGCTGCCCATCCACACCCAGCGTCTGTACGACTGCCTGCAACCGGAAGCTGCGCGCTGGCTGCGCCCCGGAGGGTGTTACCGCCTGGCAAGACACATCGAAAAACGCAGCGAGCATACTCTGCCCGGCCTTGCCCGTCTGCTCAGCGCCGATCGCTGGTTGAACCCGGTGCGCCCGCTGCCGCCCGTCGGCGGCAATCCGTGGTTGCACGGCGTGGAACTGAAAGAGTGCGACGTCACCCTGCCGCTCAGCGAACGTCCCGGCCACACGCTGGTGCTCGGCACCACCCGCGTCGGCAAAACCCGGCTGGCGGAACTGCTTGCCACTCAGGACATCCGCCGTGGTGAGGTGGTGATCGTCTTTGATCCGAAAGGCGATGCCGATCTGCTCAAGCGTCTGTGGACAGAAGCGCAGCGCGCCGGACGTGGTGACCGCTTTATCCTGTTCCACCTGGCGTATCCGGAGATCTCCGCCCGCTACAACGCTATCGGGCGCTTTGGTCGCATCTCGGAGGTGGCGTCGCGCCTCACCGGACAGCTTTCCGGCGAAGGCAACTCGGCGGCCTTTCGCGAGTTCGCCTGGCGCTTTGTCAACATTATCGCCCGCGCTCTGGTGGCGCTCGGTCAGCGTCCCGACTACCAGTTAATTTCCCGCCACGTCGTCAATATCGACGCCCTGTTTATCGACTATGCCCGCATCGTGCTGCCGCGCCACAACGCGCGGGCGTGGGAGGTGGTGGCGCAACTGGCGGAGCGCGTTAACGACAAAAACACGCCGCGCCATATGCTGGGCCGCGATCCTCACGTGGTGGCGCTGGAGCAGTACCTCAACGCGGAGAAATTATACGATCCGATCCTCGACGGCCTGCTCTCGGCGGTGCGCTATGACAAAACCTACTTCGACAAGATTGTCGCCTCGCTGCTGCCGCTGCTGGAAAAGCTGACCACTGGCACGCTCGCCGCCCTGCTCGCCCCGGACTACCACGATCTGGACGACGAGCGCCCGATCCTCGACTGGCAGCAGGCGATCCGCCAGAAAGCAGTGGTGTATGTCGGACTGGATGCGCTGTCTGATGCGGTGGTTGCTGCCGCCGTCGGCAATTCAATGTTTGCCGATCTGGTGAGCGTCGCCGGGCATCTCTACAAGTTTGGCCTGAATGATGGGCTGCCCGGCAATAGTGAAAAACCGCCGCCGATAAATCTGCACTGCGATGAGTTTAACGAACTGATGGGCGAAGAGTTTATCCCGCTGGTCAACAAGGGCGGCGGCGCAGGTATTCAGGTCACCGCCTACACCCAGACGCTGAGCGATATTCAGGCCCGCATCGGTAGCGCGCCCAAAGCAGGCCAGGTAGTGGGTAATTTCAACAACCTGATTATGCTGCGGGTGCGCGAAACCGCCACTGCCGAACTCCTGACGAAGCAACTGCCTCAGGTGGAAGTGCGTAGCCGCCAGGTCAGCTCCGGCGTCACCGACACGCCGGGCGGTATCAACAGCTTTACCAGCAACACCCGCGAGCAGGTGATCACCAGTAATGTGCCTCTACTCGATACCGCCGCCCTGATCCAACTCCCCAAAGGCCAGGCTTTTGCCCTGCTGGAAGGCGGACAGTTGTGGAAAATTCGTCTGCCGTTACCCGTGGCGGATAAGCACTGCCCGCTACCGGAGTCCGTCACACAACTGGCGGGGTGGATGCAGGCGCGCCAGCAGGGGCTAACGGAGTGAGTGAGCAGCGAACGCCTCCGTCACGCCCGCCACAGGGACCGGTTGGCTGGCTATTGTCGCTGGCCGGAAGGTTTATCGGGCTGGTCATCGGCGCACTGGTGCTGCGGGTAGTACTGGAACTGGCGGGGCTGTATTTCTGGTGGCCGCAGGAGGGGAGCAGACATGTTTTTCAGGTGATGAAGCGGGAACAGGCTGAACTGGTTATTGCGTTGCAGCCGCACCCTCTGGGGAATGAAATTCTGGCGTTGCTGGATAAAGGGGCAACTCGTGTATTTACGGCCAACAGGCTTCTGCAGAAACCGTTCACTGCCCTGACTTACACGCTGGTGAGTTTTATGCAGCGCCTGATATGGCTTGCCGCCATGCTCCCCCTGCTCTGCCTGTGCGCGGTAACCGGGCTGACAGAGGGACTGGTGCAGCGGGATCTGAGGCGGTTTGGTTCCGGGCTGGAATCGGTTTTTCTCCACCGCTATGTCATCAGGTCTGGCAGTTCAGTCGCCACCACGCTGTGGGTGGTTTATCTGACACAGCCGCTGTTTCTGCCTACAATGTTGATATTACTGACTATCAACTTATGGTTCGGGATAACGGTATGGATGGTGGCTGGTAGCTTTAAGCGCTGGTTATAAACTGCTCAATACTAACTTTTCCATTTTAAACCACAGAGTCTAATTTATCGATTTGCTGAGAGACGATCTTTCCACCAACAGGAATCGCTGTAAATCTATCGACTGAATTACATCGAGTCTGAGCTAAGCTGACAGGCTGTTTCGTGCCAAATATAGTCATTCACACCCTGAGAGTTACACTTTTAAGTGATTCAGGGTATGCGCTTATTGGTTACGAATATTGTGCCAGAATCATGTGATTTGATGATTGCCGCTTTGCTTTCGAGCCAGTAAGTGCCCCACGTTCGCTAACGAATACTCAGGGCATGCAGAAAAACTGCTGACTATATTTCTTTCGAAGAGCGTGGAATGCATACCAATCCCCGATAAAAAGGAGTTGGTGATGACTGCAAAAGATCAATTTGCTGCTCATGTTGGTTTGGATTGGGCGGATAAAAAACACGATGTCTGCGTTCAGTTTAAAAACGGTGATCGCATATTCCATGTGATTGAACATACGCCTGAGGCACTTGATATCTGGCTCAATGAGTTACACCAGAGGGCGAAAGGCAGGATTGCTATTGCCGTTGAGCTGAAGAAAGGCCCGGTGGTGTATGCACTCCAGAAGTACCCATTTGTCACTGTTTTTCCAGTACACGCGTTGTCACTGGCCCGCTACCGACAGGCTTTCTGGCCCAGCGGTGCGAAGGATGATCCGCAGGATGCTGAGCTGGCATTAGACCTGATGCTACGTTATCCCCACAAGATAAACGCCATTGAAGTCGACAATCCGGATATCCGATTACTCCAGCAATTAGTTGAGCAGCGCCGACTGCTGGTCGAAGACAAGCGTCGCTTTGTTAATCGGCTCATCAACACGCTTAAGCAGTATTACCCTCAGCCCCTGGAATGGTTCTCCCATCGGGACAGCTCACTGTTCTGCGAGCTAATCATTCGCTGGCCGAGTCTGCAACAACTCAAACGGGCTCGCAGCGATACTGTCCGTCATTTTATGAATGCTAAAGGTGGTCCTGCTGTTGCATATACTGAACAGCGGGTTGCAAGTATTGCCAGCGCTATTCCCCTGACCACCGATAAAACTGTCATCGAGGCGAATGCCTTGATGGCAACAGCACTTGCATCCCAAATCAAACTGACAGGCGACCTAATCAGAACCTACGATGAACGTATTGAATCCTTATTCGATACGCTTCCGGATGCAGAACTGTTCAAATCACTTCCTGGAATGGGACCGTGTATGGGCCCACGGATGCTTGCAGCACTGGGTGATAACCGCGACCGCTTCAACAGCGCCGAAGAAATTCAAAACTACGCTGGCATCGCACCAGTAACAGAGCGAAGTGGTCAAAAATCCTGGGTACACTGGCGTTGGCAGTGCGCGAAGTTCGTCCGACAGACATTCGTGGAATGGACTGCGAAGACGGTTAACTCATCGTACTGGGCCAGACTTTATTACCAGGGCCAGCGAGAAAAAGGGAAATCTCATCAGTCAGCGATCCGGGCTCTGGCATTTAAATGGATAAGGATCATTTACCGCTGCTGGAAGACCAGAACCCGGTACGACGAAGCGAAATATTTGCTGGCACTGGAAGCGCGAAAGTCGCCCTTACTGAAGCCATAAAAAGCTTGTCGAATGTCTCAGGGCGTGAAGCGGACGTTGCTAATACCATGGCATATAAATTAAAAGAGAGCGATCACTCCGCTGTTGGTTGGATACTTTGAACCTACCTGGTCGATGGATTTTCTCGTGGATGCGCTCATCAGTGGAAGGCTCCAAAGTGTCATATCCTGATCGAGTACGAGCTAATCAATCTCAGACTTTAAGACAGCTGTTTCCGGGACCACTCTATTGCCGGAAGTGTATGAAGCTCTGCGGATGAAGGCGAGGAAAAACCGTAACTGCCCGGCTTGGCAGCACCGATAAAAAAGTTCCTACGTACGGATCCGTACAAATGTATCCTCGGTGGAAACCAGTTACGCTTTATTAGTGCTCAAGTTGGCAGGCACGACACGGAGTTAGTATACGAAAGGCTGGATGGGATAGTCAGGAAGCTATGATTCATTTTCCTAACTATCAAGCCCCTTGCATATCCATTGAAAGGACTTGGCGTACGTCATCGGGAGTCAATACGGACGCTTCTAGGTACTCAGGGTGATTCAGTAAAGTAAAGGTTAGTTTACTCAGGATCTGTGCTGGTATTTCCTGCACATCAATAATTTTGGCCGAATCCAGCATGATGCGGCCATATTTCATTTCAAGCGTAACAAACCGGTTCCACTCAAGACCGTTAGCGCATAGGAGGTCGAAAAGGATTTTACCATTTTCATTCTGGCCCAGCAGGTCAGTGAGTTTCGTCTCAATTTCGTTGACTGAAGATAACGGGTTCTCGTAGCCGGTCGCCATAACGACAGCTTTAAGAGATCCTGAAACGTTAACTCCGGTAATTTCAAACAAGATACAAATCCTTGATTATTTGCCACGCTTTAGTGGCTTTGGTCATTAGTCGGGCCATATCAGAAATCATGCGGCTGGAATCAACCACCGTTTCCATGTGAAACACAGCATGACGTTCCGCATTCCAGAAAGTATAGGCATCATTGATGGCATTAGCTTGCTCTGGCCTGAGAGGAGCCGCATATTGTGGTTTCAAAGTGAAATTTAAACCAACCTTATCGAAAAAAGGCCCAAACCCTAAAGGTTGCTGTACAGACATACCAAATGTGTACATCTTATTCTTTAAGACACCCTCAACGGAGCGAAGTTCCGGGTAGAGCAACATGCAGTAGTCTGGCAATTTAGGGGCGGCAAGCTTAACACACAGACCTGAAATGAGCAATTTTTCAGCAGTGGAGTGCAAGTGAGGATAAGCATCACCCATTATAGACTCCAGGTTAGCGCGGGCTACTTCCTGTTGAACAATGTTCGCTTTGCCATCATCTTGGCGGATCAACACTTTTTCCAGACCTTGCAAATTAAGCAGTTCTGCCAGATTGAAGGTGAAAACCCGATAGCAGGATAGCGGGCGTCCTTGAATCTGAAGCTTGCCTGTAGTGGTGTACAGGGTAACCGTCAATTCATCTTGGTAGGTAGTAGAGGTGATTTTCCACACGATGGAGTGAGTGTTACGAAGGTGTTCCCTGAACTCAATATGCGTTTCTTCTGCTGATAACTCAAGCACAGGTAAAATTGTGTTCTCTACAAACCCTTCCACGACCATATTTACATGTTCAAATTCTGCAGGGTTAATGGTTTCAAAAAGGTAATCAGCAAGCTCCTTGCCCAGAGAATGATTAGCCCCCGTAAGATACTGAACTGTAGACGAGCCATCGCCGTTATAGAAAATGTTAACGGTAGCGAAGTTCTCTCCTGTTTTCGCGAATGTCACCCTGAGTCCGGGCCTTTGCCCCGGCATCGGGCCAATTGACTGAATTGCATACGTTCTGGTTTGAATGAACTGCCTGCACTCAGTTTCGATGTTAGCCCTGACCAGATTTAAATCCTTATAACTTCTGACTGTCATTTCTCAGATCCTGCAAAAAAAGATGAGGGGAAACTCTACAAGATTGTGTCTCAGTAGTCATTACGAAGTTAGGTTAAAAGGGATCAGTTTGGAGATCGGAAATTATTGTACTCTTAGCGCATAATTAGCATGTAACTGATTGATTTAGTGCCAGTGGATATCATCTTTAAATTCTCGCCTTTGCAGTATCGCATTTAGGTTATCCGTAGCGATTCATTGCAGGATTATGTTTACGTTACATGAAATGCTTTGTGCAAATGCACGGACGCCGGTGTATCAAATAATATCTGCAATTGTAAGTGAACGCCTGCTCCTCGCTCATAGCAGACAGTCAAGTTCCAGCGTTTGTTGACACAGAACACCGCCGGACGAGGCCTGAACCTATTCGCATCATGGGTATATTGCCCATCTTCAGGATTGATGTTGAGGCACCTGTCCACTACTGAAAACTTTTACCCGTTACAAACAATTTCTCGCTGATTTCGTACCAGATTCTCTCCTATCCTGCCCTGAACACGCTTGCGGAGAAGGCAGCCATGCGACATAGCCAATTATTTCTGTTACTGACTTTGCCTATGTGGTCGCTGGCCTTGGCCTCCCCGGAATCCACTCAGCTCACCCTCGCGCTGAAACAACTCGACAGCGTAAAAACCTCGCTGGAGCGCGCTCGGACCAGCGCCAGTGCAAATGTACAGTCGCGCTACTTCTTCGATTACTTACAGGCGCAGCAGGACATCTCTGCCGTTGAACAGGGCATCCGCCGCTACCTTAGCCCGGCGAGGGCACAGCCACGTGCCGTCCAGCCCCTGAGCGCCAGCTACCAGCGGGAGAACCCCGATGACTGACGCCCAACTCGCCGCCTTCCAGGCCGCCAGCCTGAGCAAACCGGAGACCGTCAGCCTTCTGGTGCTCGGCCTGTTTACCAGCGTTCTGCTGCTGTGGTGCGCCTGGACGCTGCTGGTCGCCTGGCTGGGCGTCTGCCGGCAGCGCCTGAGCTGGCAGAGTTTTGGCGCGGTGGCAGCCCGTTCATTGTTACTGGTGCTGGTCAGTTTCTGGCTGGTACTGAGCTGAGGAGGAATCATGCGCTGGCTGTTGTTGCTGTTACTCACCACATTCAACGCCTTCGCCGACCTGCCGACGATGGAAGATCCGTCTCGCGGCCAGGGCAAAGGCATTATGGAGACGCTGCAAAACTACGGTTTTGATATCGTGGTGCTGCTGGCGCTGGCCATCTGCGCCGTCGGTTTTCTGGTGGTGGCGAACAACTGCATTGCCACCTACTCGGAGATCCAGAGCGGGCGCAAGCAGTGGAAAGATCTGGGCTCAATGGCAGGCGTCGGCAGCATTCTTCTGGTAGTCATCATCTGGCTGCTCAACCAGGCTTCGGACGTCCTGTGATATGGCGACCATCCCCTTTCTCCCCGACCGCCTCAACCGCGAGCCCGTGGTCTGGCGCGGCCTGGCCACCAGCGAACTGTTTCTGGCGCTGGCGAGCGGTCTTGGCGGCGGCTGCGCGTTCGGCATTCTGCTGGTCCTGATAACCCACTACTGGCCGTTGATCCCCGGTTCGGCGCTGGCAGGCGCGGCGTTACTGATTCAGGGCGGTGGGCGGATTCTGGCCCGAGCCAAACGTGGCAAGCCCGACAGCTGGCTGCCGCAGGCGATCCTCGCCTGGCTGGAACTCCACCATCTTCGCGGCAGACAACTGGTCCAGCACAGCGCCGTATGGGTGATACGCAGGAGTCCGCGATGAGCCGCTTTCGCCACGCGCTGGCCGAGCGCGATAACCATATCCTGACGCTGCGGACAGTGATTGTTCTGCTGTGCCTGTGTCTGGCGGGCGTCGGCTACGGCTGGTACAGTGCCCCGCAAAAGCTCACCCTCTGGTTCCCGCCGGACCTGCGCACGGGCAGCACCCGCCCGTGGTGGGAAGTGCCGTCCGCCAGCGTCTACGCCTTTACCTTTTATATCTTCCAGCAGCTTAACCGCTGGCCGGATAACGGTGAGGAAGACTATTCCCGCAACCTCCGTTCGCTGCGCGCCTACCTGACGCCCGCCTGCCACACCCGGCTGGAGCACGATTTTCAGGTACGTCGCAACGGCGGTGAACTGCGCGAGCGCACGCGCGGCGTGTATGAACTGCCCGGTCACGGCTACAGCAGCCGGGTGCATGACGGCGATAAACGTCCCTTCCCCCGCGTCGAGACCTTAAGCCGGGACGCCTGGCGGGTAACGCTGGACGTGGCGGTTGAGGAGTATTACCAGAACGAACCGGTGAAAAAAGCGCTGGTGCGCTACCCGTTGCAGGTGGTGCGTTATGCCATTGATGCGGAGAAAAATCCGTGGGGACTGGCGATTGACTGCACCGACGCCGCGCCGCAGCGCCTGGTGGCGGAGGCAAACCCATGAAATCTGTCTTCCTGGCTTTACTGTTGAGTTTTCCGGCCTTCGCCACTGAGGTGGTACAGTGGGAAAATATCCCGCTGCCCGTCACACTGCATACCGGGCAGGAGCGGATTGTCGACGTGGGTAAACCGGTGCGCATCGGCTATCCCGCCACGCTGGAAGGCAAAGTGCGTCTGCAAAGCGCGGGCGGCAAGGTCTTCCTGCTGGCAAACACAGAGTTCCCCGCCACCCGCATCCAGTTGCGGGAGACAAGCAGCGGTGAGCTGATCCTGCTGGATATTCATGCCATCCAGAACACTTCGCCACTTGAAACCGTGCAAATTAGCTACTCACCGCAGACGCCTCCCACAGCAAAAACGCCCGTCCTGGTAACAGCATCAACCGAGCCTCTGCCCGTTCTGCTGGTGCGCTATGCCGCGCAGAACCTGTATGCGCCGCTGCGCACCGTCGAAGCGCTACCCGGCGTCACGCCTGCCCCTGTCCGGCTGGCGAAACGCATCACAACCTTATTGCCGCAGCAGCCTGTTACCGCCATCCTGCTGGCGTCATGGCAGGTCAACGCCACCACCGTCACCGCCATCCGCCTGCAAAACCAGAGCGGACAGCGCATCGCGCTCGATCCGCGCGAGCTTCAGGGGCAGTTCACCGCTGCCGCGTTCCAGCATGACTGGCTCGGCCCGCGCGGTCTGGCAGAAGATACCACCGTGGTGTACCTGGTGACGGAAGGCCCAGTTTCCCGCGCTCTGCTGCCGGAGCCGAAACCATGATGCCACGCCAGAGTCTCCTGCTGAAAATCCTGCTGCCCGTGATTGTGCTGGTAACGGTATGGCTGCTGCTGCGCCCGGCCAGCAAAAACATCACTGAGAAATCCCCGCCCCGTAGCGTGGCAGCCTTAACGCCGCAGGAACTGCGTGATCTGGGTATCGATGGCGACACGCCTGCCGATACCGTCGCCACGCTGGTCGGCCAGATGAAGCAGTACCGCCGGGAGCTTCAGACGATTCAGCACGATAACGAAAGCCAGCAGGCACGCGAGAAGCGGCTGAAAGCGCAGCAGGCGACGCTGGCATCTGAGTTACGCGGCGATATGCGCAGGCAGCAGGACCAGATGCGCGACGAACTGCTGAAAAGCCAGCGGGGGCTGCTGGATAAGCTCGACCACCTGATGGCGAAACGCCCGGACGATATCCCGCCCGGTCTGGGGCTGACGCCCGGTGAACTGCCTGCCGACGTACAGCAGGATATCCGCTGGCTGGAGCCGCTGGATGCGCCCCCGCCTGTGGATGAAAAGCTGCTGCGCGTCCCTCTGAAAGCTGCCGACAAAGCGCCGCCGAAGCCTGACGTGAAGGTCTACACCCTGCCGCAGAATGCCACGCTGACCGGATCGGTCGCCATGACGGCGCTGATTGGTCGCGTGCCGCTTAACGGCACCGTCAGCGATCCCTATCCGTTTAAACTACTGATTGGCGAGGACAACCTCACCGCCAATGGCATCGAACTGCCGGACGTGGCGGGCGCGGTAGTCTCCGGCATCGCTTCCGGCGACTGGACGCTCTCCTGCGTGCGCGGCCAAATCACCTCCATGACCTTTGTGTTTCACGACGGCACCATCCGCACCGTCCCGCAGGGCGGCAAATCCGGCAACAAACAACAGGAGATCGGCTGGCTCTCGGATAACCAGGGGCTGCCGTGTATTCCCGGCGAGCGCAAAAGCAACGCGAAGGAGTACCTGACCTCGCAGTTCCTGCTGGCAGGTTCCGGCGCGGCGGCACAGGCCTTTGCGAACGGGGAAAGCACCACCGTGGTGGAAGACGGCAGCATCACCAGCGCGGTGACGGGCAACAACGGCCAGTACGTCCTCGGCCAGGCCATCGGCGGCGGGCTGAAGGAGACCGCCGACTGGATGAAACAGCACTACGGCCAGATGTTCGACGCCGTATACGTGCCGCCGGGCCACAAGGTGGCGGTGCATCTCACCGAACAACTGGCCATCGACTATGAACCGGAAGGCCGCCAGGTGAAATACCAGCAGGCCAGCACGCCGGGAGGTCTGGAATGATACGCACCCTGTTCATACTTCTGTTTTTGCTGGCCGGATGCAGCACCTCGCAGGAAGAGCTGATGCCGGTCGATCCTGACGCCAGCATGCTCTCGCTGTGGCAGCAGCAAAGCGGCGGTAGCGCGGCTCTGCTGGATGCCCGCGCCCAACTACGCCGCCCGCCGGATGGCCCGGTGACGCAACCTGCGGCAGACGCGATCCGCAGCCAGTTCCCGCGCCTGTCCAACCCGGATATGGTGTTGTATGTTTTCCCGCACCTTAACAGCAATACTCCAGTGCCCGGCTACAGCACCGTCTTCCCCTTCTATACCCGTCCGCAGTATGCATTGCTGGGCGAACGCCTGACGCCGCCATGATGGAACGGCGCGGCCTGACCGAACAGGCGCTGAATGCCAGCTACCGTAAAGGCCCGTCGTTTGTGGACTGGCTGCCGTGGGTGGAGTTTTTACCGGAGTCGCAGACGCTGCTGCTGGAGGATGGCCGTTCGGTGGGCGCAGTGTTCGAACTGACGCCCGTGGGCACCGAAGGCCGCTCGACGGCCTTTCTCGAACGGGTCCGCGATACCGTCACCGACGCATTGCAGGATGCCTTTGATGAGCACGAACGCGCGCCGTGGGTGGTGCAGTTTTTCTGCCAGGACGAGGATGACAGTGAGACGTGGCTGGAGACTCTTGCCGCTTACGCCGCACCGGAAATCCGCGACTCCGCTTTTACCCGCGAATGGCTCGCGCAGATGGCAGGCCACATGACGGCCCTCACCCGTGAAGAAGGCCTGTTTTCCGATAACACCGTCACCCGCACCCGCTGGCGGGCGACGTGGCGGCGCACACGGATGGTAGTCTACCGCTGGCTACCCACGCAGTTGCCGGATGAACCGTCGCCGGAAGAGACGCTGAACCACATCTGCGAACGGCTCACCGCCGGACTGAAAGCGGCGGGCATCAGCGCAGTCCGTCAGAATGAACAGGCCATTCACCGCTGGTTAGTGCGCTGGTTTAACCCCGCGCCGCTCGTTGAAGATAAAAAAGCCTTCTGGCGACAACTGGATTTACCGGAAGCAGAATCCCTGCCCGTCATCACCGATTTCGCTGAACGACTGCTGACGAGCGAACCGCGTTCGGATGCAGCGAACGGCGTCTGGTGGCTGGATAACCGCCCGCATAAAGTGGTGGTCGTCGACCGCCTGCGCAAAGCGCCGCTGCCCGGCCTGCTGACCGGAGAAACCACGCGCGGCGACGGCATCAATGCCCTGTTCGACCTCCTACCCGCAGGCACCATTATGAACCTGACGGTGGTGGTGTATCCGCAGGATAAGCTGGAGCAGCACATCAGCCATCTCTCCGACCGGGCGATTGGCGACAACACCGATTCGGAATACACCCGCCGCGACTGCCACGAGGTACGCAGCTACCTGAAGGACGGCCATAAGCTCTACCGCAGCACGCTGGCGTTTTACCTGCATGCCCCCGACGCCGATTCCCTGTTTCGCCAGCAGCGCCAGCTACACAGCCTGTTGCTCAACGCCGGGCTGGTTCCGGTGCAGGAACAGCACGAAGTCGCCCCACTCAGCCACTGGCTGCGCTGGCTGCCGATGTGCTTTGATCCCCTCCGCGATCCGCGTGGGCTCTATACCCGGCTCAACTTCGTCCAGCATATTGCCGGGCTGCTGCCAGTGTACGGGCGGGAAACCGGCACCGGGCATCCGGGAATTTGCTACTTCAATCGCGGCGGCGCGCCGCTGTGCTTCGATCCGCTGAATAAACTGGATCGTGCGCAGAATGGTCACCTGCTGCTGCTCGGGCCGACCGGGGCGGGCAAATCCGCTACCCTCAACGCTAAAATCGCGCAACTGATGGCGCTGCACCGCCCGCGCCTGTTCATCATCGAGGCCGGAAACTCATTTGGTCTGATGGCCGACTATGCTGCTGCCCACGGCCTGACGGTGAACAAAATCAGCCTGCGCCCCGGTTCCGGCGTCACCCTACCCCTGTTCGCCGATGCGTGGCGACTGGTGGAACAGGCGGTCACTGATGCCGAACCGCCGGAGGACGAAGAGAGCGAGGGCGACGACCAACGCGACGTGCTGGGCGAAATGGAAATCACCGCCCGGCTGATGATCACCGGTGGCGAGGCAAAAGAAGATGCACGCCTTACCCGCCCGGATCGGGCGATGATCCGCCAGGCGATTATCGCTGCCGCCCACACCTGTTATCGGGAAAAACGCCAGACGCTGATCCAGGATATCCGTGACGCACTGTTCGCCCTTTCCCGCGATGCCAGCCTGCCGGAAGCCCGCCGCCAGCGGGCCTACGAGATGGCGGAATCCATCAATCTGTTCTGCGCCGGGTTTGAAGGCGAACTGTTTAACCGCGAGGGACAGATGTGGCCGGAGGCGGATATCACCCTGGTGGACCTCGCCACCTTTGCCCGCGAAGGCTATGAGGCTCAGCTTGCCATCAGCTATATCTCGCTGATTAACCATATTAATAACCTCGGCGAGCGCGACCAGCATCTGGCGCGGCCCATAGTCAACATCACCGACGAGGCGCATATCATTACCGTTAACCCGCTGTTAGCACGGTTTCTGACCAAGGGTTCAAAGATGTGGCGCAAGCTTGGCATCTGGCTGTGGCTCGCCACCCAGAACCTGGCGGATTTTCCCGACGAAGCGAAGAAGCTGCTCAATATGATCGAATGGTGGGAACTGCTGGTGATGCCTCCTGAGGAGATCGATCAGGTGTGTCGGTTTAAAGCGCTAACGGAAGAACAGCGGCAACTGCTGCGCTCTGCGGTGAAGTCGCCGGGGCAGTATACCGAGGGCGTGGTGCTGTCACCGCGCGTGGAGGCGCTGTTTCGGGTGGTGCCGCCAGCGCTCTATCTTGCACTGGCGATGACCGAGAAGCATGAGAAGGCGGAGCGGATGCGGATTATGCTAGAGACGGGGTGTAGTGAGGTGGAGGCAGCAATGATACTAACAGCAAGCCTTTAAACATGCTATTTAGCATGATGAAAATATAACAAAAACCAATAATCGCTCTTTTAGGATTTATCCGTATTGATTACACTATCCTTCAATTTTATTAAAAATAAGGAATTGTTCATGGCAAGGCCGTTTAACTTCCCTACTCCACAAGGAGTAACTATCGGTAACCCAACTCAGTTTGTGCCAGCGGATTTAGCCATCAGTTTGTACAACCAAGATTCTGATAACCAACCTGCTCAGCGTTTTAGCCAGTCAGTTAAAGAATGGTTTGTGGCGCAGGCCTATTCTGTAGGCTGGAGCCATGCAGGTGTTCCTGGTGACAATTCAGGTGTGCTTTTGCAAGCAACTGTCCAGCTTACTCCGCATCCGACCTACCAAGGCTTACCGAACCAACAATAAATTAAAAGAAAAAGGAGCCCATAAAGCTCCTTTTTTGGCATGAAAAAATATCAAGACTTAGAGTATGAGATCATGAAAATAATACCGTTCAGGCACGAACTGATGAGCTGGCCTTTCATCAACCAACTAGTTTTCGTCTCGCATAACAAATAACTTCATTACGTTCTGCTTTTGGTAAGGACAAAAAAACCAACATCAGCTCCGCCAAATCATCATCTTCAGCGTAAAAGTAAGCCAACGGCACTCGCAAAACCTCGGCCAGTTTCTGCACAATTTCCGTCCCCGGCTCATGTACACCCTTTTCATACCGATTGATGCGTGTACTGGCGACAAATTCATCTATACCAGCCGCGATCCCCAAGCGTTTTTGAGAAAACCCACTTGCTAGTCGAGCCTGCTTTAGGCGAAGGCAAAAAATATCGTTGTAATGGTTACTTGTATTCATAACTACGAGAATCGTAGTTTTTACTTGCTGCCGATACTACGATTAACGTAGTATCAAAGTAACAGGTTAAAAGAGGCTGTATCTTAAGCATCATCTTCAGGGGAGATATTTACCATCTGGCGGGACGTTTCCAGCAACTGGAGTTGCGCATCAGGAGAGAGGGCAGCGAAGTTGAGAATCAGTTCAGCAAGATTCTCATCCGAAGTGAACAACCATGGTAGGGGAACATTCAGCACATCAGCTATCCGTGCAGCGGTTTCCATATCAGGCTCATGAACACCTTTCTCGTAACGATTGAAACGGGTGCTTGCAACAGAAGGATCTACAGCCGCAGCAATCCCCACAGCAGTCTGAGAAATGTCTAAGCGCTGTCGGGCTTCTTTTAATCGACGGACGAAAATATCCCGTTGTCTGAGTCTTTTTTGCATAACTACGAGATTCGTAGTTTTTTAATGACTTAGATACTACGAAAAACGTAGTATCTGGATTAGAGAGGTAAACGGAATGACTAAAAAAGACTGGCACCCCGCCGACATCGTTGCTGCCTTACACAAGCGCGGTACCAGTCTGGCGAAACTGTCGCGGGAAGCAGGGCTGGCTTCGTCAACGCTGTCAAATACCCTGACGCGCCCGTGGCCGAAAGGCGAGTGGTTGATTGCCATCGCGCTCGACGTGCATCCGTCAGCGATCTGGCCCGGCCGTTACCTCAATGTTGGAAATAAACGCCAACCCAGAAAACCGCTTCACCTCATGACAACAACCGATAACTCCGGGACATAACGACCCGCGCTGTGAGTGGCAGGACGCATTAACCAACGACACCTGACAGGAGAGTTGTTTATGCACACCGAACCACAACCATGCACCATCGCACCACTCGCAGGAGGCCGCCATGTTTCTGGTCTCCCTGGCTGAAGGCTTTATCCACCTGTTCCAGGCCGCAGGCAAAATCTTCCTTGATATGATGACGGGGCTTATCCCAATGCTTATCTGCCTGCTGCTGGCCATCAACTTCCTGATGAAGCTGGTCGGCACCGTACGGATGGAGAAAGTCGCCGCCCTGCTCGGCCGCTCGCGCATTCTCACCTACGGCGTACTGCCGGTGCTCGGCTGGTTTTTTATGAGCAGCCCCGGCGCGCTCACTTTAGGCAAACTCCTGCCCGAAAAGAGCAAGCCCGGCTATGAGGATGCACTCGGCACCACCGCCCATCCGCTCACCAGTCTGTTTCCCCATGTGGTGCCGTCGGAGCTGTTCGTCTGGCTCGGCGTGGCTGCCGGGGTTAAGGCGCTAGGACTTCCCGTCACTTCGCTGGCACTGCGTTATATCGCTGCCGCCATGTTGATTGGTTTAATCCGCGGGATTATCACCGAGTACCTGTTCCTGCGGCTCAGCAAGCGGGGGAATGCGCCATGATGATTTACTGTGCACGTATTACTGCCATCGGGCTGTTTGTCGCCGACGGCCTCACCGACAAGATGCTCATCACCTTCGACAGCAACGGGCCGAAGGACTGCCTCGATTACTCACTGTCGCTGGAGCCGTCGTTCCGGGAAGAGAGCCTGATGATACTGCCCGGCGACCGCCTGCTGCTGGCGGGGCACGACTATCTGGTGACTGCCGTTGGCAAGGGCGCACAGCAGGCGCTGTTTGAACTCGGCCACCTGACGCTGGTGTTCAACGGCGACCTGAATCCCTGCCACGCCGGGGCGATTCATCTCTCCGGCCCGGTGCCGAACCTGCGTGACCTGCACGGTAACCTGGTGATTGAGGAGGGACGCCCATGAACACGGTGCTTATTCCGCCCGGCCCCGGCGGCTACGGTAAAGGGCTGTGGCTGCCCGTTGGCAGCGGCAAAAAGGTGCTGTCACTGACCGGGCGCGAGATTCATCCGGTGGCGATAGAAATCGGCGCGCTCACTGAATCGGAAGTGGTGAACGGCTTCTCCGATATCCCGCCTGATAACGACATCCTGTGCGTGGTGATTAACTGCGCCGGGTCCCTGCGCTGCGGCCTGTATCCGCAGAAGGGCATCCCGACCATCAATGTGCTGCCCACCTGGCGCGCCGGGCCGCTGGCGCAGTTTATTACCGAGGATAACTACGTCTCCGGCGTGACGATAGAGCAGCTGGTTCTGGTGGATACCGCCGAAGCGCCGGACTGCGGGCCTGAGCCAGTTCCAGCTCCGGAACCAGTCATTACCCCCGCACCTCCACCTCCGCGTGGCGCGGAGAAACTGGTACGCATGGTCGAGCAGACCGGCACCGCCGTCGGCCACATTATCGCCCTGCTGTTCGCCGCCAGCCGTGAAGCGGTGGACGTGTCGCTGCGCAACGTTATTCCGTTTATGGCCTTTGTCTCGCTGCTGATTGCGCTGGTGCAGGAGACCGCACTCGGCAGCCTGATAGCCCATGCCCTGACGCCGCTGGCGAACTCGCTGTGGGGGCTGGTGCTGCTGTCGCTGATTTGCGGCATTCCGTTCCTCTCCCCGGTGCTCGGGCCGGGCGCGGCTATCTCGCAGGTCATCGGCGTGATGATTGGTACGCAGATTGGCGCGGGTGCGATATCTCCGGCCTTCGCCCTGCCCGCGCTGTTCGCCATCAATGTGCAGGTCGGCTGCGACTTCGTGCCGGTGGGACTCTCCATGCAGGAGGCAAAGCCGGAGACCATCGCGAAGGGCGTGCCCGCCTTTCTGCTCTCGCGTCAGTTAACCGGGCCGCTTGCGGTAATAGTCGGCTGGCTGTTTTCCCTGGGCTTATTCTGAGGACTCAATGATGAACAAAATCAGAGCCGCCGTAGTCGGCGCAGGTATCTACGGCAAACACCATATGAACGCGTACCGCCATAACCCGGACACCGTGCTGGTCGCCATCTGCGACACCGATACAGAACGCTGCGACGACCTCGCCATGGCATATGGCGTGATGGGCTATACCCGGCTGGATATCCTGCTGCAGGAGGAAGCCGTCGATGTGGTCTCGGTGGCAACACCTGACCCGTACCACACCGAATCCATCCTCACCGCCCTGCGCCACGGCAAGCATGTGCTGGCGGAAAAACCGCTCGCCACCTCGGTACGCGAGTGCGAGCTTATCGTGGAGATGGCGCAGCAGCGGGACCTGCTGGTCGGCGTCGATTTCCACAAGCGCTGGGACCCGGCGGTGATGCGTATTAAGGCCGAACTGGAGAAGCCGGAAGCCGGGCGCATCCTGCGCGGGCATATCAGCATGGATGATGTCATCAGCGTGCCGACGGAGTGGCTCTCCTGGGCGGGTGCAAGCTCCCCGGTGTGGTTTCTCGGCTCCCACTGCTTTGACCTGGTGCGCCATCTTTCCGGCCAGGAAGTGGTGTCGGTGTACGCCGTCGGGCAGAAGCGGCTGATGGTCGAATGCGGCCTCGACACCTTCGACAGCGTGCAGAGCCTGCTGACGATGGCCGACGGCAGTTCGTGGGTGGTGGAAAACTCGTGGGTGCTGCCGGAAGGCTTTCCGAAGGACAACGACGGACGTATTAATATCCTCTGCGAGGCAACATACATCCGCAGCACCTCACAGCATCGCGGGCTGGAAATCATCACGCCGGGTATGACGTTCACGCCCAACAGCTATTTCATCAACTACCGCAACGGCGTTGCCAGCGGCTTTGGTATCGACCCTATCAATGACTTTGTGCACTCAGTCAGACATAAAGCACCGTACCCGGTCACCGCCGAAGACGGGCTGGCGGTAAGCCGGATTTGTGAGGCGGTGCATCGCAGTCTCAAAAGCGGCACGCCGGAATACCTGCTCTCTCCACCATAAAAAAAAGAGAAGACAATATGGAACTCAACAGAAGCCTGAAAGCCCGCCACCTGACGATGATTTCAGTAGGCGGCGTGATTGGTGCCGGATTTTTCCTCGGCGCTGGCGCGGCCATCGCCCGCACCGGCCCGTCGGTGGTGCTGGCCTACCTGATCGGCGGCGTCATCACCCTGTTTATTATGCTGCTGCTCGCCGAAATGGCGGTCTCCAGACCCGTCTCCGGCTCCTTTGAAACTTATGCCCGCACCGCCTTTGGCCCCTGGTGTGGCTTTATCACCGGCTGGACCTACTGGCTGGCCTTCCTGATTGGCCCGGCGTCGGAAGCCATTGCTGCGGGCACCTTCCTGAATATGTGGTTTCCCGGCGTCCCCGTCTGGCTGTTCTGCCTGGTGATCGCCTCGTCGCTAACCGCCATCAACATGGTCGGCGTCCATTTCTTCGGTGAAGTGGAATTCTGGCTGAGCCTGGTAAAAGTGGTGGCGCTGCTGGCCTTTATCGTCGCGGGCTGCTACAGCCTAGGACTGGATGACGCCTCACCCGCCAGCGCCGGTAATCTGACCGACAGCGGCAGCTTTTTTGCGGGCGGACTGCCCGGTTTTCTCGGCGCAATGCTGATGGTGATTTTCTCCTTCGGCGGCACGGAAGCGATCGGCACCGCCGCAGGCGAAAGTGAGAACCCGCAGCGCGATATTCCCCGCACGCTGCGCGGCACCGTGGTGCGGATCCTGCTGCTGTACGTCGGCTCGCTGACCGTCCTGCTGCTCGTTCTCCCCTGGCAGCAGGCAGGCGTCAGCAGCAGTCCGTACGTGGAGGCGTCCGGCATTCTCGGGGGCGACATGCCGCGGCACATCATGAATTTTGTGGTGTTGACCGCCGCACTCTCCTGCATTGATACGGGCGTTTACGCCACCTCGCGGATGCTGCACGCCATGGCGTCTGACGGCTATTTCCCTAGCTGGTTTGCCCGCCTGCACCCGGCGCACAAAACGCCGGATAACGCCATTCTTGCCAGCAGCCTGGTGCTGTTTACCGGCGTCATCATCGCCATCCTCTCGCCGGATGCATATGTCATCCTCGCGGGGATTTCCGGGTTTGGCTTCCTGTTCACCTGGCTGATGATTGCCTTAAGCCAGCCGACCCTGCACCGGATTGCGCTGCACGACGGAACGCTGAAATACAAGGCTCCGGCCGCCCGCTACATCCAGCCGCTCACCGTGGGGCTGATTGCGCTAATCATGGCCGGGCAATTCTTTACCGACGGCGGCGGCATTACCCTCGTCACCGTCCTGGTCTGGCTGGCCCTCGCCAGCGCGTACTACGTTTTTGTCGTTCGAAAAAACAGGAGACTGTCCGATGAAAAAAGTCATGCTCAATGAACTGACTGGCCGGGAAATCCGCGAACTGTTGCAGTCCGGCAGGGAACTCACCGCCATCGTCAGCTTCGGTAGCTGTGAGAACCACGCCGATCACCTGCCGCTCGGCCCCGATATGTTTGTCCCGGAGGTTGTTGCCTGCCGGGTGGCGCAGCGGGTGGATAATACCCTTGTGCTGCCCTGCACGCCGTTCGGCACTTCCGTTCACTACAACGCCCATCCGCTGGCCATCACCCTGCGCTATGAAACCAATATTGCCCTGGCGGAAGATATCTTCACCAGCCTGCTGCACCATGGCATTCGCCGGATGCTGGTGATTAACGGTCACGACGGCAATATCCCGGCGATTGAAATCGCCGCCCGTAACGTAAAGGCACAACACCCGCAGGCAGCAATTGTGGTGGTTCCGGCATGGTGGGATCTGGTGGGGCATCATCTCGGGAAGGGATTTTTTGACTCATGGGATAACACCGGGCTCGGACACGGCGGCGAGGGGGAAACGTCCGTGATGATGGCGCTGCTCCCGGAACTGGTGGAACTGAAATATGCGCAGAAACAGATCCCGGCGGAGGTGTTCGCCGATTATGGCGTGAACCGGATCTGGGATATCGGGGAAATCAGCACCACCGGCGCGACCGGCGATCCGCGCTGCGCCTCGGCGGAAAAAGGCGAGCGGATCCTCGCCTGTCTGGTGGATGTGCTTTGCGCGTTGCTGAGTAAGCTGGATGCGACGGGCTGGACGTACAACCTGGAGAAAGAGGCCAGCAAGTAATCCGGTCTTTTCCCCGCGACCAGGGCGGAGGCCAACATGGCTCCCGCCCTCCGCGCCGGGCTATTCATAATCCAGCGTATAGGTCGCACTCGCCTCCACGGTCCCGCTACTCAATTCACCGGTGCGGATATACTGCGCAGCCAGAGGAATGGTTTCCGTCGCTTTCGCGCCATTGACCAGCATCCAGCGGGTCCCGATTTCGACTGGCGTATTATTATCCGTCACATCCAGCAGTTGCAGCCCCACGCCGCCTGCATCCCCGGCATTTTTAATGATGGTATTATCATCGCTTTCCGTATCGCCATTAACCGTCATATAGACAAGGGTTCCCTCGTCGCAGCTAAGTTCTATATCCTGCTCCAGCCGTCCGAAGGTGGAGCCAACATCCGGGAGATCGCTTCGGGAGACCTGCTCCAGATTAAAATCTAACTCGCTGCCGCTGGTCAGGGTACAGGCTGACGCCAGCAAATTGCCGCTGACCGTGACGGAGCCGGTGTTGGTATCCGCATGGGCAAGCGTCATGGTTGCGCCAAGCAGCAGTATGGAAAATAACGGACGCCTGATCATCTTCTCTCTCCTGGGGAACGGGTTATTCATAATCAAGCGTCCAGGTGGCGCTGGCCTCAACGCTGCCGGCGGTTAAATCGCCGGTGCGGATATAGCGGGCGGCGATGGGGATATTGGCCGTAGTACCGGAATTTGTCACGGCGGCGATCTTTTCATTCAGGGGAATGGGGGTATCGCCGTTATGCAGGTCCATAAGCTGCACGCCGACGCCTTTCGCGCTGCCGTTATTTTGCAGGACGCTGGTATCATCGGTATCCGTGGCCTGGGCACCGGAAAAGGTAATATTGACGTTGGTTCCCGCGTTGCAGCTTAGCGAGATCTCTTTTTCATCACTCTCGCCCCAGACGCTGCCGACGGCGGGTAAATCCGCTTTATGGGCGTCATTGAGCGTAATATTCAGCGTCTGGCCGCCGGTGACGGAACAGCCGCTGCTGGTGACGGCTCCCCCCAGGTAGACCGATATTTGCGCCCTCGCACTGGTAGCGACCTGAGCTTCGCCCGCTTTGCCGGAGAGCGTACCGCTGCCAACAGTCGAGGCAATTTTAATTAAATTCAGCTTCGGCGCCACGCCAAAGGTCAGCATCTCCCCGGAAATAGAGATCAAGTCCATTATCTGGGTTTGCCCCTGCCCGGCCCAGCCGCTGGCCGTCGGAATGCTGCGTCCAAAATTGGAGGTCGCCGACAAATCAGCGCCAAACTGCACGCCGATCCCCGATATATTCGTCTGGAACGTCGCGCGTCCGTTATAATCGCCGACATATTTTCCCACCCCATATAACACGCCGCCAATATCGCCTCCGTCTCCCCAGCAAGTAGCAAAATCGACCCGGCTAAACGTTTTATCTCCCGTTATTGACGCCCCGACAGCGACACCCGGCGGTACCGTAATCGCGCCGACATCCACATTAGTGCTGTCCTGTATTGACGAGCATATATCCGCCGCCCCGGCAGCCAGGGGCCACAGACTTATCGCCCCCCAGAGCGCCAGGATGAAATAAACCTGACGCCACCGGCCATGCGTGTTAACGCCAGAATTCATCAACTCATATTTCATTTCTGTCATCCTCAGTCTGGAAAATAATAATTCGTTTTAAAGACGATTCATTACAGGCACGTCGCATCGATATTAATGACGCCGCCTGCCGGATTATCATTTTCCGGTAGCTGATAGTGCGCGCGGCACTGTGAATCCGCGCCTTTCCCCCACTGCGCCAGCACGTCCCCCTGCGGCGGCATCCCGGTCAGGTAAACCTCGCCATCATCGCCGACGATGCTGCTTACGCTGTCGTCCTGTACCAGATTTGCCGTCGCGCCGAAGGGAATTGCCTTATTCTGACGCTGCAAATGCAGCAGCACGCGCGCGCCGATATGGGTTTTAAACCCGGCGATCACCACCGCGCCTTCCGTTGGCACCACCTGCGCGGTGGTGGCATCCACTTCCGCATTATCTTCCAGCGTGCTGGTATCCAGCCGTACGGTGGTGCGGCGGTATGGCGTCAGGTAAGGCACCACCGCGTAACCGCGCCAGTCGGTGCTGACGCCGGTGCCGTTTTCCACCTCCGCATGGCTCACACCCGGCGCGCGTACCAGCGCGATGGACTGGATATCCTGGTTCAGCGGCTGGGAGAAGGTGACGCCGTGGGGATGCACCACCACGCCGCCCTGTAGTCCGTAGTTCACCTGGTGGCTGTCCGGGTCGTAGTTGTAGCCCACGTTGGCCTCGCCCGCGCGCCCGGTGTAATCCAGCGTCGCGGTACCGTTGCTGCCGGAGTCCTCATGGTTGCGGTAGCCTTCCATCACGCTGTAGCTGAGGTTGTTATTTTTCAGCGCCGTCCCGTAAAGGCTGACCTGCTGGGTGGTATCGCCGTGGCGGTTGGTGTTGACACTGTAACCGGCATACGCCTGCGGCAGCCACTTATCCAACGGAACGCTGATATTCAGCGCGCCCTGGTGGTCGTTTTCTTCGCCCGGCATACTGGAGAAGCTGTAGCTCAGGCTCCAGGTGATCCCGCCCCAGGTATTGTTGTAGCCCACGGAAAGGCTGCGTTCGTAGCCGTCCTCATCCCAGTAGTCCTGCTGGTAGCCGTTGGTGTACAGCGATCCCCACCCTTCCGGTAAGTCCTGGCTCAGGGAGACCTGCCAGCGGGAACGTTTGTTGTGGGTTAAATCAAACGCGTCGTTATCATCATCATCGTCGTCATCCACCCGCAGATCCGCCGCATCCTGAAAACTGTAATAGCCTTTCGTGGAGTAACGGTAAGCGGCCAGCGTCACGGTCGAGCCAGTGCTCAGCACGCTTTTGGAATACTGGGCGCGCCAGGACTGCCCCTCTTTATGCTCCCCGGAGCTGAGATCGGCGGAAGAGTGCGCGGTATCCAGCGACAGCGATCCAATATCGCCCAGGGTGAACCCCAGCCCCAGCAGTCCGTTCTGGTAATCGTCCGAAAGTTGCGTACCGCCATATACCGTCGTATCGTGCGGCAGGCCGTAAATCAGCGTCAACTGGGCGAACTTCGGTTCGTCGCCGTCGCTGTTGCTGCGGTATTCCCCGCCGGTCACGTCATATTTCAGGTGTCCCTCGCGCTGCATGATCGCCACGCTGGAGAAAGGCTGGATAAAGGTGCGTTCGTGGCCGTCCGACTCTTTTATCGTCACCGCCAGGTCGCCGTTGGTGGAGTTAGGGTAGAGATCGTTAATCTCAAACGCCCCCGGCGGCACCTGTTTCTGGTAAATCACGGTATTATTCTGGCGAATCGTCACCGTGGCGTTGCTGGCGGCAATACCGCGCACCGTCGGCGCGAAATTGCGCAGGCTGTCGGGCAGCATGTTGTCATCCGACGCTAACTGCGCGCCGCGAAACGTGAATCCGTCATAAACATCCGAGGGCGTCGTCGCCTCGCCCATCGTCAGCAGCCCGTTCACGGGCCGGACGTCGCGCTGCAAGAAGGTATTGATGGAGTCCCAGTGATTTTCACTGTTGTTGGTCTGGTTTTCACCGTCATTGCGATCCGGCGATTTGCTGTATGTCCAGGTGCTGTAGTTGCGCAGCCGCCACGCGCCCAGGTTGAGACCGCTGTGCAGGTTCAGAAAATAACTGTCTTCATGCCCGTCGCTGTCGTCATCATCGCGCCAGGTGTTCGAACCATTAAAGTCATAGCCGAGCAGCAACGCCGGGACGCCTTCATCCCACAGCGCCGGGCTGACGGCCCCCTGCGCGAGGCTGTCCACATCTGCCTGGGGAATGGAGAGGTCAAGGCGCATCTGGCTGTAGTTCAGCGTCGCGCTCCCCTGGGGGATATAGCGCGGAATGTCATTAATTTTTCCGGCGTCACGCAGTCCCTTAATGTCATCCACTTTCACGCCCCACTGCCGTAGCAGTTCCGGCGTCACCTCCGGCGTCAGTTGCCCCTGCTTATCCTGGACAAAATGCAGCGTCCGGGTGTCCACCTGCACATGGTTAACATACACGTCAACGTGATAATCGCCCGGAAGCTGGGAGCCAGGATTCGCGAACTGGCTCAGATCCACGTTGATTTTCGGTCCGCTGGTTTCAAGCGCGGCCATATCAAATTCGTCACCGGCCCTGGCGTACTGCGCCCCCTGTAACGCCATCAGCGTAAGGCAGGCCAGAACGGTTTTCTTCGTCCGGGGAAATGGGGTATGGGATAGCTGGCGCATTTATTCCCTCCCTGTCAGGACGGGAGACGCAGCGCCATAATCATTAATGTACTGCCAGGTGATATTCCCTGCCGCGCCTGCCGGGAGCGGGTACTCATGAACGCCATGCGGCGCAACCATGGTGAAGCGGGTGTCCACCGGATGGCCGCCCACCGTCAGGTTAAAGAAGGTCAGATACCAGGCGGTCGGATTGGTCACCACCAGGCTGTGTCCGCTACGGCGAAAGGTGATGGCTTTAAAATCGTCCGCCGTGGGATCGGCCAGCCCTACCGGGCGGTAGAACAGTTTAATCCGGTTCTTCAGCGAGAAGCGCAGGATGTTTTTACCCTCATCCTCGGGTTTGCGGGCCGGAATGGCTTTCACATCCAGCCAGTAGACGGTTTCGCGATCGGCAGGAAAGTCGCCGCCGGTTCTGACCACCCGGATGGTATTTTCAGCGCCCGGCTCCAGGCGAAACAACGGCGGCGTGACGGTAAACGGCAGTTTACCCGCCGTCTGCGGGGCGTCTCCCACCGGGCCATTGCCATCAACAAAACTCTGGATAAGGTAGGGATATTTATCCTCCGCGCCGCTCATCACCTGGACGGAAGCCTCTTTATTTTCTCCGTGGTAGATAAGACGGGTGCCGCTGATGATCACGCCGGCGCGCGCGGATGCGGCAACCAGCAGGCCAGCCGCCAGCAGGCAATATATCGCTGACTTTCTCATGAATCCGTTTCCCCTCAAAGTACACATACCAAAAGCGGGCCTCCCAGCCCTGTTGTCCTCCCTGGTGCGAAAATCGCTTACTGGTAGTTAATGGTGTAATCCGCGTGGGAAACCAGCGACCCCGCGGTTGCGGTATCACCGACGGCGATCATGCGAACGGAGAAGGGGATCTGCGCCGATGAACTTGTGCCGTCCGTATTCGCCACCAGATAGCTGCTCACATCAACAGATTGATCGGGGGAGATTTGTTTCTGCGAACCGTCATAGAGCTGTACGCCCACGTTGCCCGCCCCGCCGTCGAGCGCGCTCGTTTCATTTTTAAACGCCGTATCCAGCCCGGTGTCCTGGTCGCCGCTGAACATAACGCTTGCTGCCGTCACGGTGCTCGGACAAGAACTCAGGCTCAGCGTAAAGTCGGTGGCAGGCCCGGTATCGCCCTGGGCGGCCAGATCGGTGACGTTGACGGTCCCCAGGTTGAGGGTCGGATTGGTTTGATCGTTGATCGCAACCGTACAGGTATCCGCCGTCACGGTGCCGGTAAAGTTGATCGTGCCGTCCACCGCCTGCGCGCTGCCTGCCACCCCCGCTGATACCATCAAGAACGCGCCTAACATCGTTTTTTTCATTACTTTCTCCTTCATGTTTATAACGCAGAGCCCATGCCCTGCCCGGTTCTGGCCGCGGAAGACGCCGATGAAAAAAGCCGCATCAAACTTCCCGCTTCATACCAGAAAGGAGAATTCAGTGAAAAATATCGATGATGATTGATGGGTGGATTAAAATTTCTTAAATAATCCATTGTTCAGGATTAAACAATTAAGAGTATGGCCGGGGCAGGAGGAGATAAGGTTGGCAACCCCATCCGTTCGGATGGGTTGCCAGAAATCACAGAGGGGGATCATTAAAGATATGTAAATATATAATTAATTGAATTCAAAAAAGATATTCCGTTATCCCAAAGATGTCTCAGAAAAATTTTGACACTACGCTAAATTTTTCTGATACTACTTCACATTCTGGTATGAATTGTGTGGTTTTCTCTCATCTTTCCCCACATATCCACAAACCTCAGCGTATTTGTCGCCGTATAAATCACCGTGTGCTGGATGTTGCGGTGCCCGAGATAATCCTGGATTAACCGCGTATCCTTGCCCAGATCCGCCAGCGCGTAGCCGCAGCCGTGACGCAGCATATGCGGGTGCGCCGGAATGCTCACCGCCGCCATTTCGCCGTAGCGTTTGAGCAGCAGCCGCACCTGATGGCGCGACAGCGGCCCGCCCTTCTGCGACAAAAACAGCCAGTCTGAATCGGCGTCCCGCCAGCGGCGGCGCACGTTCAGCCAGCGTCTCAGCGCGGGGATTTCCTCATCAAACAGCGGATGCTGGGTGGAGAGGCTGTTTTTCAGCCGCCGGACGTACACCGAACCGCCGGGCAAATCGATATCGGACAGCCGCATCCCGCACAGCTCGCTGACCCGCAGACCGTGCAGGAAACACATCTGTATCATGCAGTAATCGCGTTCGAAATGAATGCCCTGGTCCGCTGCACGCAGTATCAACTCCACCTCATGGCGAGTGAGGTGTTTTCGTTTTTCAGACATTAAACTTCCCCTTGAGCGTTATAAAAGACAGGCAAAAAAAACAGGCCAGTGCCACTTGCGTGGTCCGGCCTGTATCAGAGCATATCATCAGTAAGGTTGTATTGAGGTGATACTAAACACAACAATTATTCAGCGCACAAACAAATACCTATATTGGCCACCGCCCCCGCGTCCCGGAGGTCCATTCATACGGACAATAAAACCCGACACTGAATGGCGTCACTCATTATTTATAACTCAGCGTAAACGTCGCCGTGGCGTTGGCCTCGCCAGGCGTGATTATCTGCGCCGTCTGGTAATAGCGCGCCTGAAGCTGAACAGTCTCCCTGCCGCCATAGCCCGAGGTCCAGTAATACGTCTCCTGGCCGAACTTCACCGCACTGCCGCCGTTGGGACGAAACCAGAGCTGGACGCCGATACCGCTGGCAGTGGCCCCACCGCTCCCGTTGTCGAGATTCATCACGTCCGTCATGCCCGCTACCGCCCCCGAGGCCGGATCGATACGCACATTAATTCGCGCCTTCGCATCACAGTCAAGGCCAATACTGAACGTCTTCCAGTCGGTGGTGCTGCCGGGGCCGCTGAACTCATTTTTATCGTGCCTGCCCAGCGGAACGTCCATCCGGGGAGTCGTAACCGAGCAGGCTGCCGCGCTGATGGTGTTCGTGCCGTTGAGCGTGACGTTGGCGAAATAAAACTGATTCGCCACTGAGGCGCGAGCCAGTATTCCCGTATCCAGCGTACCTCCGTTAATATCTCCCGTTTTTATCAGTTCCGCTTTAATCCCGTCACCGGGTATCGTGTCATAGGTTCCTCCTTTCACGCTGACTTCATAGGGAAGCATCCGTCCATTGGTAACCGCCGTCAGCCGTATCCCCACGCCGGAAATATTAGTGTTATAAACTTTATCTCCAGCCGAACTGAGCGTTCCCCATTTGGAAAGCTCCCAGCGCAGTGTCCAGTTAGTCGAACATCCGGCCAGTGCTTTCCCGTTGTTATAGGCTCCGGTGATCGCAGTCGCAATCACACTACCGACCGGCGTATCACGCTGAACCACCACATTGCCAAAACTGACATAACCCGGTACTTCTGCCGTTACACCGTTGCCATAACCGCATCCGGCCTGTACGTATGAGGACACAACCCACAGCGCTAACAGGCAAACTAACCTGAAAAAAATCTTCATTCCCGGCACTCCTGTTCTGTTTCCATTACCGGCGCGTTTCCGGCATTCTCCGGCAGGCGGTAATGCACCGCGCACTGCTGCGCGCCGTTCCAGTTCACGGTGATATCCCCTTCATCCGGTACGCCCGTCAGGTACACCTGCCCGTCGTCGCCGACAATCCCGCTGCCGCCGTCTTTCAGCTTCGCCTGCGCGCCAAACGGCACCGGCAGCCCGCGGTAAAGCAGCGTCATCAGCACGCGCCGCCCGACGTGAGTGTTGAAGTCCGCCATCACCACCGCGCCCTGCGTTGGCGTCACGGTCTGTACGGCGGTGTCGATATCTACCTCGTCGCCGAGCGTACTGGTGTCGAGCGCGATACGGTTTTTCTTGTACGGGTTGACGTACGGCACCACCGCGTAGCCACGCCCGTCGGTATAGACGCCGGTGTTGTTCTGCACTTTGGCATCATCCGCGCCGGGCGCGCTGACAACAGCCAGTGATTCCCCGAGTGGCTGCGAAAGCGTAAGGCCGTGCGGATGCACCACGATGCCGCCCTTCAGTCCGTAGTTGACCTGCTGCGTGTCATCGTCGTAGTTGTAGCCGCCGGTGATTTCTCCCTGCCCGCCTTTATAGTCGGCGTTAATGTTGCCGGAGCCGCCCACGCCGTGGTTGGTGTAGCTCTGCTGGAGGCTGTAGCTCAGATTGTTGTCGGTGAGCAAAGTACCGTTGAGCCCAACCTGCTGGCGGGTGTCGCCGTGTTTCGCGGTGTTGACGCTGTAGCTCGCCCAGGCATTCGGCATAAAGCGGCTGAGCGGCACCTGGATATTGAACGCCAGCTGCTGGTCGGCGGGCTGGGTGCTCTCCGGGTAGTCGCTGTAGCTGTAGGTGATGCTGTAGCTTATGCCGTCGATGTTGCCGTTCCAGCCGGTGCTCAGGGTGCGTTCATAGCCGTCCTCCTGCCAGTAATCCTGCTGGTAGCCGGAGATAAAGAACGAGCCGTAGCGGCCGATACTCTGGCTGAGATCGAGCTGGAGGCGCTGGCGTTTGTTGTACGTCATCCGCCAGCCGTCATCGCTGTCCACACGCAGGTCGTTCGATTCCTGGAAGGTGTAAAACCCGGCGGTGGAGTAGCGGTACGCTGCCAGCGTGAAGCTGGTGTCGGTGGCCTGAAAATCCTTCGAATACTGCACCCGGTACGACTGCCCGTTGTGGCTGTCATCATTATTGAGCGTGGTGTGGGCAGCGGTGATATCGGCGGACAGCGATCCGAACTCCCCGAGGCCAAAACCAAGCCCCGCCGCGCCGGACTGGTAATCCTCCGAATAGAGCGTGCCGCCGTAGACAGTAATGGCATGCGGCAGGCCGTAAATCGCCGTGACCTGGCCGAACTCCGGTTCGTCGCTGTCCTCGTTGCCGCTGCGATATTTCCCGGCGGTGAGAGCGTATTTCAGGCGGCCTTCGCGCTGCATGATCGGCACCGCCGAGAACGGCTGGACGAAGGTGCGCTCGCTGCCGTCGGCCTCTTTGATGGTCACTTCCAGGTCACCACTGCCCGAAGTCGGGTAGAGGTCGCTGATGGTGAACGCGCCCGGCGCCACGTAGCTCTGGTATATGATGTAGCCGTTCTGTTTGATGGTCACCTGGGCGTTCGATTGCGCAATGCCGCGGATCACCGGAGCGAACCCGCGCAGGCTGTCCGGCAGCATGTTGTCGTCCGAGGCCAATTGCGCGCCGCGAAACTGCACGCTGTCAAAGATGTCCGACGGCGTGTAGCTGTCGCCGAGCGTCAGTTGCCCCTTCAGGCGCTGGATATCCCGCTGAAGGTACGTGTTCACCGAATCCCAGTGGCTGCCGTTGTCCTCGTCGTAGTTCCAGGTCGAGTAGTTGCGCAGCCGCCACGCGCCAAGGTTCAACCCGCTTTGCAGGTTGGCGTAGTAGTTGTCGTCCGAACCGTTCTCCCCGTCGCGCCAGGTGTTGCTGCCGCTGAGGTTGTAGTTCAGCAGCGCGGCGGGCACGCCTTCGTCCCACTCGGACGGATCCACCCAGCCGCGGGCGCTGGCGTTCATCGCCGCCTGCGGGATGCTGACGTTTAGCTGGAGTTTGCTGAAACGCAGGTCGGTGGCGGCCATCGGGATATAGCGACCAATATCGTCCAGCGGTTGATCCGGCGGCAGAGCCGCCACCGCCGGGAAGACGTCAGTTTTCACGCCCCAGGCTTTCAGCATCGCGGGTGTCAGCTGTGCGGTGAGCTTTTTATCCGGCCCGGCGACGAAGGCGATATCCTGCGCCTCGCCCTGCCTTTCGCCGTTGACGTAGACGGCCACCCGGTAGGTGCCGGGAAGCTGGCCGTCGGATTCGGCAAAGGCGGATAAATCCGCCACCGGCTGGCCGGGGTTATCGATTTCCAGCGCGTGGGCATTGAAGGTCTCGCGGGCTTCGGCATTGCGCAGATAGCCCAGTACCAGAACCATGATCAGCAGCAGCGCCAGCAGAAATGCCATCAGGCGGGGAGTCGGATTATTCATCAGTTTCCCCCTTACAGACGGCGGCTTTCGGTCTGGCTGACGCCGCCGTAGTCGCTGATAGCCTGCCAGGTAACATGGGTTATATTCGCCGATGGAAGCGTGAAGCTGACGCTGCCTTTCGGCGGCACCATGTCCGCTTCTTTAATTTCCTGCCCGTCGGCCTTCAGGGTGAACAGCGTGACGAAATAGGGCGTGGGATTGCTGACGGTAAGGCGGTTGCCGCTGCGGGCAACAGACAGCAGGTGATACGCGCTCTCAGGCTGGCCTTCCAGCCCGGCGGGGCGGTAAAAGAGCTTAATGCGCGACTTGACCACCACCTGTAGCACATTGGTGCGCGGCTGGCTGTCATCGGTGGCCGGGATCGATTTCACGTTCAGCCAGAACACCGACTCCCGGTCCTGTGGCAGGCTGCCGCCGGTGCGCACAATGCGCAGTATATTCTCTTCATCGGGGTTGATACGAAACAGCGGCGGCGTGACGATAAACGGGGCTTTACCGCCCTGCCCGCCGCTGTCCACCCAGCTTTGCACCAGATACACGCCCGATTTCTCCGGGTTACGGATAGCCGCGGAAGCCTCTTTTTTATCCCCGTCATAAACCACGCGCGTCCCGCCAATCACGATCCCGGCCTGTGCCTGCACGCTCAGGAAAGCCAGCACCAGCGCCAGCATCACGTCTGCATACCTGTTCATCTTCTTATTCTCCGGACGAAAAATACGCCTCCCTGCGAAATGCTCCCTGTTATGCGGCGGTACACCCGGTCGGGTAGGATGGGAGGTGGGATGCACCCCGCGACGGCACAGCGTTATTTGTAAATAATGGTGAACTGCGAGGTACCGTTGGCTGTACCCGTGGTCACGGCGGTGCCGGTGGAGACATAGCGGGCGACAAAGTCCAGCGTGTTGCTGCCTTCAGCTAGGGCGTAGTCAGTAGAAGCGGTATGCAGGGGAATAGCTGTGCCGTTTTTATCGGCGATTTCAATACCAACGCCAGTCGCCACTCCGGTCCCACTGTCCAGCGCCAGCAGATTCTTATTAACGCCATTTGACGTCCCGTCAAACTTCACGTTCGCCCCGGTGACAGTATCCGGGCAGTCGCTCAGGCTGAGGGTAAAGCGCGTCGGGGCGGCTTTCATCCCAGCCGCGCCGTCCAGCGCGGTCTGCGCCACCTTGCCCAGATCCACGTTCAGGTTTTGTGAGCCACTGTCCACGGTACAGGTCTGGTCGGTGATACTGCCGGTAAAATGGATGGTGCCGTCAGACGCCTGCGTGCTGCCTGCCACCCCAGCCGATACCATCAGGAACGCGCCTAATATCGTTTTTTTCATCACTTTCTCCTTTATGTTTATAACGCAGAGCCCGTGCCCTGCCCGGTTCTGGCGGCGGAAGACGCCGATGAAAAAAACCGCATCAAACTTCCCGCTTTGTGCCAGAAAGGTGAGTTCAGGAGAACATGTCACTGATTGTGAGTTTGCAGATTAAAATGTCATAACCTGTCTGACAGACAGGATTAAAGTAGAAAATATCGGACATAAACAGGAGGAGAAAAAACTGGCAACAGCATCAAAATGGATGTGTTGCCAGTCGGTGCGGGGAAGCTAACAGTGGTGCAGTCAGAACATAACCAACTGAAATTTAAGAGCTATACCATCATCTTAAAGACGCATCAGAAAAATTTTGACATATTGCTAAATTTTTCTGATACTACTTTACATTCTGGCACAAATTGTGTGGTTTTTTCTCACATTATCCCACATATCCACAAACCTCAGCGTGTTTGTCGCCGTATAAATCACCGTGTGCTGGATGTTGCGGTGCCCAAGATAATCCTGGATTAACCGCGTATCCTTGCCCAGATCCGCCAGCGCATAGCCACAGCCGTGGCGAAGCATATGCGGATGCGCCGGAATGCTCACCGCCGCCATTTCGCCGTAGCGTTTGAGCAGCAGCCGCACCTGATGGCGCGACAGCGGCCCGCCCTTCTGCGACAAAAACAGCCAGTCTGAATCGGCGTCCCGCCAGCGGCGGCGCACGTTCAGCCAGCGTCTCAGCGCGGGGATTTCCTCATCAAACAGCGGATGCTGGGTGGAGAGGCTGTTTTTCAGCCGCCGGACGTACACCGAACCGCCGGACAAATCGATATCGGACAGCCGCATCCCGCACAGCTCGCTGACCCGCAGGCCGTGTAAAAAACACATCTGGATAAGGCTGTAATCACGTTCGAAATGAACGCCCCGGTCTGCTGCGCGTAGTATCAGCCCCACCTCATGACGGGTGAGGTGTTTTCGTTTTTCAGGCATGAGTTCAACTCCTTTAACGTTATGAAAATAAAAAACGGCCGGAACCACATTCGTAGTCCGGCCAGAGAAAGAGAATAACACCGAAAAGTGCGCCTGACGGTAACACTGAACTCAACATTATTTCGGACAGACGCCGACTACGGGAAAATATCGATGCCAGCTATGAATACTGTGTCTGCCGATAAAGCAATATACGTTTTATCGGCATAGTTGACATAAAAATAAGTAAATTGACGGCACATCAATTAGAACGCTACTAGTTACATTTGAAACCATATCATTAATAAAAATCAATTTATCATCCGCCCATATACAGATGTAAACATGAATAGTGATGATGAATAATTTTAATACCGTTGCCAAACCTGGCGGAAATCTTTGCAATCTGGCGTGTGACTACTGTTTCTACCTTGAAAACGATGTGGCGCGCCCGGCCTGCCCGGTCATGGACGATGCAACGCTTGAAGCGTATATCCATAACACCATCACATCGACCCCCTCGACGGAGGTGGAATTCTGCTGGCAGGGCGGCGAGCCGACATTATGTGGACTGGGCTTTTTTGAGAAAGTGATTGCGCTACAGCAGCGCTACTGTGCCAACAAAACCATTCATAACAGCCTGCAAACCAATGGCATACTGCTCAATGATAAATGGGCCCGTTTTCTTAAAAAGCATGGATTTCTCGTGGGCCTGTCCATTGATGGCCCCCCTTCACTGCACGATACCTGGCGTAAAACGGGTGCGGGAAAACCGTCCTGGACAAAAGTCGTCCAGGCTATTCGCTGCCTTCAGAAGCATGATGTGCCAGTCAATGCGATGGTTGTCGTCAGCCGTCAGTCTGAAACCGAAGGGAAATCCGTCTGGCACTGCCTGACCCGGGAGCTGGACCTTTGCCATATCCAGTTTATTCCCCTGGTCGATCCCTCCGCCCCCTGGTCAGTCACCCCGGAGGGCTGGGGAGGATTTCTGCGCGATATCTTTGACGAGTGGCTGGCACAGGATGTGGGAAAGGTATTCGTCCAGTTTTTTGACAATCTTCTTGGCGTGTGGGCGGGCCAACCCGCCACGCTTTGCACCATGCAACCCACCTGCGGACAAAGCCTGCTGGTGGAGAAAAACGGCGATGTCTACAGTTGCGATCACTTTGTCTCCCCGGAATACAAACTGGGCAATCTGACCCGGGACGCGATGACTGAGTTAGCCGACTCGCCGTTACAGCGGCAGTTTGGCCAGCAGAAGTCCCGGCTTTCCGCACGCTGTATAGCCTGCCACTGGCGTTTTGCCTGCCATGGCGGATGCCCCAAACACCGGATTCGCTCTCCGGACGGCGAAGCGCAGAACTATCTGTGTGCCGGCTATCTGGCCTTCTTTCGCCATATCACCCCTTACATGAATGTAATGAGAAAACTTTTAATCAGTCACCAGCCTCCCGCGCAGGTGATGGATGTTGTTCCGGAAATACGTAAGCAGGTCAGAAAATTAACGGAGAGTGGAAATGAAAGAAAAGAACGAAATTAATGAAAACCGTCGCGATTTATTAAAAGGTCTGGGGATTGCCGCTATTACCAGTCTGTTGCCGGAAACAGGAAGCGCGGCACAGACACACTCTGAGCCAAAAGCCGACTGGGATGTTCCCTTTACTGGGACGATCCCGCAAACCCTTCCCGAAGGCTATAACATCCTGCTGATAACCTGCGATCAGGAGCGCTTCTTCGACCGTTATCCCTTTCCTGTACCGGGACGTGAGCGGCTGATGAAAACGGGAATTACGTTCACCAACCATCAGAACACCGCCAATGTCTGCACGCCGTCACGCTCGGTGATGTATACCGGGCTGCATATGCCGCAGACCCGGATGTTCGATAACCTCGGCTTCCCGTGGATGAATTACGATCTTGATCCCAAATTGCGCACCGTGGGTCATATGATGCGCGAATTAGGCTACTACTCGGCTTACAAAGGGAAGTGGCACTTAACGCAGGAGATTGACCATCCTGTCGCGGACAAACCGGTTGAAGATGTCGATATCGGGGATATTCCGACACCCCGCCTGCATCAGATTATGGAGGGATACGGTTTTTCTGACTATCACGGTATTGGCGATGTGATCGGTAAAAGCAAGGGCGGCTATTTCTTTGATTCAGTCACTGCCGGACAGACGATAAGCTGGTTACGTAATACCGGGCGACCGTTGAATGACGATAAAAAACCCTGGTTTGCTGCTGTCAACCTCGTTAACCCGCACGATGTGATGTTTATTGATACCGATAAACCCGGTGAAAAAATTCAATGGAAAGGGGTGATGGATGATAACAACCACACATTGCATCCAACACAGCCGCCGCATAACCGCATTTACCAGGCAAGCTGGCCAGATTATCCATTGCCCGCTAACCGCCATCAACCTCTGGACGAACCAGGCAGACCTGCGGCCCATCAGGAGTACCAGAACGCGCGGGCAGCAATGGAGGGGCAATTTCCGGACGAAGACCGCCGCTGGCGCAAGTTACTGGATTATTATTTCAACTGTATTCGTGACAATGACCAGCATCTTGAGGCCATTCTCAACGAACTGGATAACCTGTCATTAACAGATAAGACGATTATTGTGTTTACAGCTGACCACGGGGAATTAGGCGGATCGCACCAGATGCATGGCAAAGGTTCCTCGATTTATAAAGAACAAATACATGTGCCCATGATTATCCGTCATCCGGCTTATCCGGGGAATGTCCGCTGCAACAGCGTCACCAGCCATCTGGATTTAGTGCCGACACTGGTTGGCCTGACCGGCGTTGATAAAGCAAAACGGGATAAGGTTCTGGCGGGAAGAAAAGGTCGCGACATGAGCATATTGCTGGCCCAGCCGGAAAAAGCGGGCCTGCACGAACTCCGTTCAGGATCGCTCTATTGCTACGGCATGATCCTGTATATGGACGCAAACTATACGGCGAGTTTCAGAAAACTGGTGGCGGAAAAACTCCCCCATGAAGAATTTAAAAAAGAAATTGCTAAAATGCATCCTGATTTTGAATATCGTTCAGCCATCAGAATGATTAATGACGGACAGTATAAATTTGCCCGCTATTTTTCCCTCAAACAACATAACACACCGAAAACAATGGCCGAGTTACTGGAAAATAACGATGTCGAATTATTCGATATCGTCAACGATCCTGATGAAAACCATAATCTGGCAAAAGATCCGGAAGAACATCGGGAACTGCTGATGAAAATGAATGACAAGCTGAATCAGCTCATCGCCGACGAAATCGGTCACGATGACGGCAGCTATATGCCCCCCTTTGATGGCAGTCGCTGGGATTTAACGGCAGCAGAAATACATCAGTATATGCGGGATTAACATCCTACAGCCTTCTCATTAGCGAACGGGGAGGCTGTGTCCGAAAGATCTCATATTCCCGCTTTACAGCGCTAATCAGTAAAACCCGAGGTCCGAACAAATAAATTTTTCGTGACCATCATCAATTTCCCGTAGCCGGAAGAATACCTGAGCGATACACCATGCTGACAGTCCAGTCCCTACAGGGTGAGCTATGCGTATTCGGCTATTTATTTATCTTCCACTATGGCTACTGACCGTTTTTCCCTGTGCCGCCATCACCACGCCGGAGATCGCCGCTTCCGCGCTGTCACCTGACTGCGTGCAATACCGGGTCGTCGGCCTGTGCTACTGGCTGTACTGCTCGCCGTTTGGCTGCACGGTGCGCACCTCGGTGAAGGTCAGCCATTTCCGCCCGGATCTGGTGGTGTCGGCTTACAGCGTCACCGGGCAAAATCCGTGGATGGAGATGTCGCCGCTCAGCCCACCGCTTCCCGGCATTGCCGAAGGCGGCGGCGACACCAACCCGCGCTCGGCCAGCCAGCACAGCAAAATTCGCTTTAAAAACGCCGACGCCATTGGCTTTCCGGCTGGCGATGAACTGGCAAAATTCTTCACCCACTTTGGCTATATCTGCTCGCCTTCATCGCAGCCTTTTGAACCTTATTTTCTGAGCCAGGTGGATACGCTGGCGTGGCGCAGCGGGGGGCCGGAGATGACATACCCGGAAGTACTGACGCCGGGCCTGCGAGAAGTCGGTAAGAGCGGCGATATGTGGGGTAATATTTACCCGCGTGCCGGGGCTATTAGCCAGACGCACGACTATAAAGCCGCCGCCGTCATTGCTCAGCGCGTGGCCGATCTGGTCACCCGTGTCGGGCAGCCACACATCTACACGCCGCTCACGGCCACCTCCCGCGCCGGATACTGGCCACCGCCCCCGGTTATCGAAGGTGACAGCAGTAACCACCAGTGGCAGATGCTCACACCGAAAAAATCCGCCGCCTGTTCAGTGTTCCCGGACGGCAGCGTTACCGACACCTACGCCGACAAGCTGGCGGCGGATGGCGCGTACGCCTGGACGCTGTGGCGGCCTTACAAGTGCTGTCCGCGACGTGGCCAAACCTTTCTCGGCAGCACGGGCTGACGGAGGCCATCATGAGAATCCTTTTTCTGGCTCTGCTGTTTGTCGCCTGGGTTTGCATCGCCGCCGATGACTACAGTTTCCGCAAGCAGGGCGCGGTCGACGACCTGCTTTACTACCAGATTGGCGGCGGTGAAGCGGTAATGCCACCGCCCGTGCGCCGCAGCCCCTCGCCGCTTAGCGTCGGCATTGGCTGGAACGCCGATATGATGTGCGGGAATTTCGACATCGACACCACGGTGCGAAACCAGCTCAACGGCATCACCGACGGCTTCCAGCAACTGATGGGCAACGTTATCCAGAGCGCCACCGGGGCGGTTGCCAGCCTGCCCGCGATGGTGATCCAGCGCGCCAATCCACAGCTTTATGATTTGCTGACCAACGGCGTGCTGCAGGGACGGCTGGATTTTGATAAATCGCTGCTGAACTGCCAGAAAATGGCGGAGAAGATGACCGATTTAGCGGCCGATTCCGCCTGGTTTTCCGGAGCCAAAGCGGAGAATTACCAGTCCCTCGCCGCCAGCGACAGCGATGCCATCCGCACCGACCAGAAAGCGGCCAGAGAGGCCGCCGAAAAGGGCAAACGCTGGGTGGGTGGTGAAAAGCGCGGCGGCAAAGGCCAGCCGCCGATTAAGGTAGTCCATGACGCCACCGCCGCAGGCTGGAACATTCTCAACCAGCAGCCCGCCACCAGCACCACGTCTCTTACCTCCTCTGAATGTGACGGGGAGCTTTGCGCCACCTGGAAATCTCCTGAAGAAGCCGCCGGGTGGATGACCCGCGTGGTCGGCGAGCAGACCATCAGCGTGGCGCAGGCCACCGACGATCCGGATGCGCGTTCCGGCGCACAGGCGGGGATCGGCCTGCATCCGCTGATCGACGAAGAAAAGGCGAAGATCCTGCCCCTTCTGGCGGATCTGGTGAATGGCAGTCAGAAACCCGGCTTCGACAATCTGGCGAAAGCCTCCGGCGGCTCCATGCAACTGACTCGTGGCGTGGTCGAGGCGCTGCGTGACGATCCGGACGCCGCCGTCCTCACCGAACGGCTGGCGGGAGAGCTGGCGCTGGCCCGCGTCACCGAGCAGGCATTGCTCGCCCGGCGCACGCTGCTCGCGGGCATGCGCGAACCGAATATCGCCAACGTCAAAGAGGCGCAGGAGAGCTTAGGCAAAACCACCGCCCAACTGGATGAAGAGCTGAGCCAGCTTAAGCTGGAACTCGATTTCCGCCAGGCGCTGACGCGCAATACCACAAGCCTTATCCTGCAACGCAAACAGCAGCGCGACCAGCTTCAGGGACAGGCGGTGGAAGTGCCGGACGACAGCGACCGTCGCATGCATCAGTTGAATAACCCACAGCTGGACAGCCCGCGATGACCGCCAACAGCTATTTCGAGTACGTGCTCACCCTGCTCGGCTGGCTGGTGAACAACGGCGTGTGGCAGACGCTGACCGCCACCGGGCTGTTCGCCCTGCCCCTGCTGGCAAAACTGATTGCCCTGTGGCTAAAAGCGCGCGGCCAGGGGGCGGATGAAGGCAACGTCGCCCGCCTGCTGGTCGTCTGGGTGGAGCACTCGCTCTACAGCGCCCTGCTGGTAATCCTCTTTGCGGGCGTGCCGTTCCTCAATGTCGATATCAATACCCTTAGCTACGACAGCCAGCGCACAAAACAGTGCGGCTGGTCAGTGGTACAGCCCGGCGATTCCGGCTATGCGCCGCTGTTCAACGAACTCAGCGGCCAGAGTGCCTCGGTGCCGGTGTGGTGGTACTTCACTCACGCGCTGGGCAAAGGCATCACCAGCGCCGCCGTTGCGGTTCTGCCCTGCAAACCGGACCTGCGCCAGTTGCGCTTTGAAGTACAGCACACCCGGATCGCCGATCCAGCACTGGCGCAGGAATTACAGGATTTCGTGAACGACTGCTACGGGCCGTCGCGGGCAAGGCTCAAGCGGCTGGGCAGCGATATCAGCGAGGAACAGAGCCGGGAAGTGGACTGGGTGGGATCGTCTTTTTACCTCTCCACGCCGGGCTATTACGACCACGATCATTCGCGTGCCCCCCACGCCGCCTGGCCTTATGACGCCAGCCGCGATGATGGCCTGAGTGATACAGGTGGCGGAGGCTATCCAGCGTGTAAAGAGTGGTGGTCCGATGGCGATACTGGGCTGAAAAATCGGCTGCTGAAGCAGGTCGATACCACGCTCTGGCAGCAACTACAAAAACTGGGGCAGTCGAAAGACGAGTACGAAGAAGCGGTACTGCGCTCGCTGGTGAGCCCGCGCAATATGCAGGTGTCACAGGGCGGGCTGGTGTACAACGGGTTTGGTGGGAGTGCGGGAGATAATCTCAGCCAGACGCAGTTGCTGAGTCGTGTGGGCGGGATCATCGGCGCGGGGCTTTCGAGCTACGCTCTTTTTCCGGCGTTTGATAATGTCCGCCAGGCGCTGCCGATGGTGCAGGCGTTCCTCGAAATGGCGCTGGTAATTTGTATTCCGGTGATCCTGCTGTTCTCGGCATGGGATCTTAAAACGGTCATCACGCTGAGCTTTGTGCAGTTCGCCCTGTTCTTTCTTACCTTCTGGTGGGAACTGGCCCGCTGGCTGGATAACTGGCTGATGCAGATGATGTACGACAGCGATACCCACTCGTACTTCAATCTCTGGGGCCTGCAAAATACCTCTGACGATCTGATTGTGAATATTATTATGGGCGTGATGTTCCTGGTGTTACCCGCATTCTGGCTGGGCTCGCTGACGTGGGCGGGTGTCAGGATCGGCGCGGCCATCGCCGGAGTGATGGGCAGCGCGGTCGGCGATATCCGCAGTGCCGGAGAACAGGTCGGGAAAATGATCGTCAGCAAAACGCGGATCCCTTGAAGCACTTATCCAGATGTTGTGATGAACTGGTCTTGAGTCAGACGCGTTTTGCGAGCATGATCGCAATAACATCAGCCTGTTACCCGGTTTATCCCTATGATCTCTCCAGAAATGCTGCAATCCGCCATCGCTAACGTCTCTGTCTGGCGTCAGGGTGACGTATGCGCGCCGCATAAACCGTTGCTGTTGTTGTACGTACTGTCACAGTACAAAGCAGGCCATCCGCGCCTGTTTAACTATGGCGAAGAGATCAACGAACCGCTTACTCGCCTGCTGAAAGAGTTTGGTCCCAAGCGACGCACCGACTATCCCAATATGCCGTTCTGGCGACTGCGAACTGACGGTTTCTGGGAGATCACCCATGCGGAAGGCTGCAAACCGCGTAGGGGAAACACTCAGCCGACAAAGAAAGAGTTAATTGATAATCAGGTCGCGGGGGGTTTTGATGAAGCGGCCTACCAGCAGCTGCTGGCACACCCTGAGATGATCGACCAGTTGGCCCAGAAGATCCTCACCGATCGCTTCCCGGAAAGTATTCAGCGGATCCTTGCCAACCAATTGGGATTCGATTTTATCGATCGCTCCAGGAACCGCGATCCGCGTTTCAGGGATATCGTTCTTCGCGCGTACCACTCACGTTGCGCGTTTTGTGGTTACGATCTCAGACTCGATGGCGCGCTGGTTGGTATTGAAGCGGCGCATATTCACTGGAAAGCGTACGGTGGTCCGTGCGTGGTAAATAATGGCCTGGCGCTCTGTACATTACACCATGACGCGTTTGATATGGGGGCGTTCGGGCTGGATGAGAGTATGACCATCCGCATCTCCGGCGGCGTCAGTCGTAGTCCGGTGGTAGACCATCTGTTCTGGCACCGGGACGGCCAGCAGTTATTCCTCCCGCACGATAAATCTCTGTGGCCTGCTGAACAATACGTCGGCTGGCACCGTAAACAGATCTTCAAATCCTGAAAAGCACAACGGGCCGTTAAGCCCGTTGTCCGTTACATCACCGCAGTTCTATCACCCTCGCCCACTCAGCCTGCTTTCGGTAGTGGTCGTATCGCTCCCGGAACCATGCTTGCTGTTCATCACTCATATTGCCGGTTACGGCAGCAACATCTATCGGCTGACCCAGGGCGTGCATACGAGCAAAACTGCGCGCCAGAAAATCAAAATTCTTCAGTGCGTGTAATTCTTGTCGGTTCATCGCATATCCCTCCAGTCATGGTGTTTGCTGTTCAAGGTCATATGCTTTTCTGATTTCAGTATCTTCCTGAAAAAGATCGTTTTTTGAGCGATGCGTGCGCAATTGCCTGCCTGCGCTCACATTTCTGGAATGCGAAAACTCTCAGATCTCCGTAAAGATTTTCCCCTCTCTTTTATCGCAGTTTCAGCAAACACTACCGCCACACACGCAGTAAGTTCGCCATGTATCCGGAAGGCGCGAACGGCGCAGATGCGCAGGATACCCGTACCATTCCATCCCGCAGGGAAACGCCCTGCGAAGGGTGTTCCCTGATCACTTACAGGAGAAACACCATGTCGCTTTTCGATAAAAAACCGTCGTTAATGCCGGTGGTTATCGCCCCTGATGTCTGGCAATCCGCTGTGGAATTTCCCGCTGACCCGCAGCAGGTGGAAGAACGGCTGGGCAATCTGTTGCTCGCCGTACTGCTGACCCTGCGTACCGCCGGGACGTCCCGCAAGAAAGTCACCTTTACGATCTACTGCCAGCCGCCGCAGGGCGATATGAAGGTCCCTGTCGCATTACCGCTGTCACTCAACTATCACGGCCACTATGTACAGGTCTCGATGGCTGAACAGGCTTAACCCCTCCCTGCCAGAGTCGCTTCCAGATGGAGGTGTCTCCGGCTTCTGCCATGAGGAACACACAATGGACAGAAGCAACGATATCTACCAGAAAGTCACCGACCAGATTATCGCTGAGCTGGAAAACGGCAATGTGCCGTGGATCCGCCCGTGGCGCGATGGCGAGCCGCCGTTCCCGATCAATGCGTTATCCGGTCGTCCGTATCACGGCATTAACGTGCCACTGCTGTGGAACAGCGCCGACAAGCAGAGTTTTGCCAGCGACCGCTGGCTGACGTTCCACCAGGTCAGCGCGCTCGGCGGGCAGGTGCGCCGGGGGGAGAAATCCTCTCTGGCGGTGCTGTATCTGCCGCGCACGCAGGAAGAGACCGACGCACTCGGCCAGCCGTTGCTGGATAAAGACGGCGAGCCGAAGGTGCGGCATTTCGGGATCATTCGTGAATTTCGGCTGTTTAACCTGTCGCAGTGCGACGGCCTGCCGCAGTCGCTGTCCGAGCCGATTACCCGGCCCACAAAGCCTGTGGAGATGGCTGAAGCCATCGCGATGAATAGCGGCGTAACGCTGCGCCATCGCCGCCAGTCGAAAGCGTATTACAAACCCGCGACCGATCTGGTGATGATGCCGCACCCGCAACAGTTTGAAAGCAGCGAGGCGTATTACGCCACGCTACTGCATGAACTGACGCACGCTACTGGTCACGCGTCACGCCTGAACCGCCCCGGTATTGCCGGAGCGGAACGCACCGAAGCACTCTACGCCGCTGAAGAGTTAGTGGCGGAAATGGGGAGCGCTTTCCTGTGCGCCCATTGCGGCATTCAGGGCAGGCTCCAGCACGCCAGCTATATCGGCTACTGGCTGGATATCCTGCGCCAGGACAAACGGGCGGTGATCCGCGCCAGCGGTATGGCGCGCCACGCCAGTGAATGGCTGCTCAACGCAGTACCACAACCCTGTCAGCTTAGCGCCTGACAGCCCACCCGCACGGGGAGTCTTCCCCGCCGGGAAGTTGCTCCCCTTCAATATTCCCCAAAATCATTCGGGTTGCAGGAAGGCGGCGACGCAGCGAATCCCCGGGAGCGTAGACAAACTACGTGACCGGGGTGAGCGAGGAAAGCCAACGCACCTGCGGCCTGAAGGATGAAGGGGAATGAGGAACAATGTATGGGACTCGACATCTTCTTTTTCGAACGGGCAAAAAACGCCCCCGATGAAAGCCAGTACGACAGAGTGGGTTATTTCCGTAAGGTGAACCCGTTACTCAAATGGATGGATAAACATGTTGGGCTGGTGCGCAACCAGGTGCTGTTAGAAGTCACCAAAGCACATTTGCAGGCGCTTCTGAGTGACCTGCAGAGCCTGACGCCGGATAACTGCGGCGCGGTTTATCCCACGATTGATGGCTTTTTCTATGGTTATACCGATTATGGAGAACACTACTGGAAGGATGTCCGCGCCGTCACTCTCTGGGTGAAGGAGACGCTGGAGACGTTTGATTTTGAGCGAGACAGGCTGATGTTTTATGCCTGGTGGTAAGTGGAACGGAGTGGCCGGTTTCGATCGGCCACTTTATTCATCAGAGAGAATGACGCCAAGCCGCTGTGCCATCTGCTGTATTTCGTATCCTGTAGAAACATCATCCGTAAAGCGAACCGTTGAACTGGCGATACGCAGATCTCCCGGTTTGACCCTGTCACCGAACAGCACAAACGCATCACTGTCATCATGCTGCCGCGATTTCCAGACCAGTCCATCGATATCAGAATGCTGAAGATATATTGCCCGTGCCCACAGGCGAGTTTGCGTATACAGCAGCCTTCCGCTCTCGATCAAGTCAGCCTTACTGGTGCCCATGCGATAGAGATCCTGCGACTTCAGACTAGCTAGTTGCAGTTTTCTGGTACTGGCAAGTTCCGTGTAGCCCCAGTTTCTGAAAGGCCTGAGGCTGAGAAATCCTGTCCGTGCTTCGCCGATAAGATCGTGAAACACAGTCTCCGCCAGCGCGCCCTGCAGTGAACCTGCTGCATACAGCCAGGGAACATATTGCCCTGCATCATCCTTAAAGGAACTGAAGCGTGCGCCATATTCCCAGGATTGCAGATCTCTTCCAGGATTAAAACTATCGCCAGACCACTGAAGGGAATGACAGCGGTGCAATCGGCTATTCGGCGGCAGAATAACCCTGTTCACCACTATATTGTCCGGAGGCAACGCGATGCGCGCCACAAGAACCTGCGGCGTACCAAACTCGTTCCTGGCGGATTTATTCTGCGCCATCCCGCATCCGCCCGGCTTCCGCTTCCGCTGCCTGAATAACATTAGACGGATAACGCAGCAACATCTCCTGCGGCATCTTCCCTGCTAATAAATCATTTGAGGTGGCGAACCACTCGGCTATTCCCCACGGGGTTTTCACTTCGGCCAGGATATCCAGAATCACTTTAACCACAGGCAAAGGCCGCAGATTTTCATCCAGCGCATAGCGGGGAAATACCTCGCCCACGCCTTTTTTATATACCGAGTAAATACGGCCTGCACGCTTCCACTTGCTGGGTTGCGAAGAAGGATTCAGCGCAGAGAACCCCGCCAGTTGCGCGATTTCGCGCGCGGTCAGCCAGCCTTCGTCAACCAGCTTTGCTCTTGCTTGCGCCAGCCTTTCCTCATCGACAAGACCATGCAGACCCTTTTCCTGTGGTTCTGTTTCCAGCGCCGTTTTAAACAATGACAGCAGAGCTTCAACATTGCCTGATTTCACAGTCTTGCGTTTATTCTTCAGCGCTTCTGTCGCACGCAGCAATGTTTCAAGCTGGTGTTGCAGCGCATCAATGCTGCTGTCCACCTCTTTAACGATCAGTTCCACCGTGTATGTCTGGTCCTGTTTGCGCACGCCCTGATGTTTATCCCGCGCAAAAGAGAGGCGTACGTCTCCACCATCGACCACTACACGTCCGGCGTCCTTCTCCATTCTTACTGCTGTTCCGGGTGCCATAACGCATACCTCGCATCTCTTGATCTAACCAGGATAACCTTACTAACCAATATAACCATTAGTTCAAAATTTGTCCACCCACGTATCACCATACATACGCGAAATCTTCAACGCGAGTGATAAAAACTTACTGCGCTCAAAAGGCCCAAAGGGAGACACTGCAAAGGAAGGGCGACAAGGGCAAAGGGGCCTGCCCAGAAAGGGGAATTATGCTGAAGTGGCTACAAAGACCATCCCAGAGCCAACAACCTGCGCCAGACGCTGCGCTGCCGGAGGGCTGGTTTGCGCCACAATCCGCACAACAGTTGCTGGCGACGCCGTTACGCCAGTCCTGTTTGCACCAGTTACGGCAACTTACCCCGCTGCCGGATCCCCTGTTCGATAGCTGGATCCTCACGGCAATTCACCGCTTCGCCGCACTGGTACAACTGCTACCCGCCTCACAAAGTCATCACCATTCCATTCCCGGCGGGCTACTGGACCATTCGCTGGAAGTTGCCTGCAACGCCATCCGACTGCGCCAGGGTTATCTGCTGCCACCGGAAGCGGGTGCGGAAGAACAGGCCCGGCAGGCAAGCGCATGGACGGTCGCGGTAGTCTGCGCGGCATTGTTGCACGACACGGGAAAAATCGCCGTAGATATGGAGGTTCATCAACGTGATGGCACCCGCTGGCATCCGTGGCAGGGTAATCTGGTGCAGCCTTATCGCTGGCAGTACCAGAGCCACGGTCGCGACTATCATCTGCACCCTGCGGCTGGCGCAATGCTGATTAATCAGTTGATACCCTCGCCATTACTGGGCTGGCTGGCCGGATATCCTGCGGCTTTTTCATCCCTGATTTATCAGCTTACCGGACACGATGAACGGTCTGGCACGCTGGCGGAACTGGTGCAGCAGGCCGATAAAGCCTCTGTCGCCCGATACCTCGGCGGCGATATCAAAACCGCACTGGCACAAAAGCCCTCTTCCTTCCCCCAGCAGCTCCTTACAGCCTTACGGTCACTGGTGCAGGACGATTATCGGCTGAATAATCCCGAATGCGGATCAGATGGCTGGCTGACGGAGAATGCGCTGTGGCTTATCAGCAAAACCACCGCCGACCGGGTTCGCGCCTGGCTGCTCCAGCATGGCGTAGCCAGCGTGCCGGAAAACAATAATCGCCTGTTTGACGAGTTGCTGGCACACCAGCTTATCGTCGCAAACGAAGATAAGGCGATCTGGCGCTGCATCATCCGCTCAGATAAGGGCTGGTCGCCCGTTGAGCCGCTGACGCTGCTGCGCCTGACGCCGTCTGCAATCTGGGAACAGGGGGAACAGCGCCCCGCCTGTTTTACCGGTGATGTGACGCCGATAATTGAAGCCGAACCCGCCCCTGAACTTAGCGCACCGAGTCAACCGCTGCCGGAGATAGCAGACGATCCGAGGCTTGGTGACAATAACAATTTCCTGCAGTGGCTGAAGAACCACACCAGCCCTTCAGGCACGGTGAATACCCGGAACGGCAAGGTGCATGTGGTGGAAAATCATCTTTTTTTGGTCACGCCGGGGATCTTTAAGATATACGCAGCAGAAACCACAGGCGATACCGGTGATGGCTGGAAACTGGCACAGCGAACGTTTCAGGAGTCAGGGCTTGCCCTGCGCTGTAATGATGACAGTTTTATCTGGACCTGCGAGGTTCGGGTTCCACAAAAGAAAAGTAGTCAGTTGAAAGGGTTTCTGATGGAAGATCCGGGGCTGGTGTTTGGGGAGAAGGAGCAGATGAATAACCCGTGGCTGAAGCTGGTAGCACCTCAGAATTAAAATGCCGAGGTGCCCTGCCTGCATTACCCGAAGCAGTAAAACCCATATTCAACCCAGCCATTCAAGAACGCGATGGCTAACAGTAACGACTTCATTTTTATTCAACGGAATGACCAACCGGGGATACGGATATATATCCGAGCATTAGTGCAACGGCAGCGTGACGTAACGACAAAGAAACCGCGCCTCATGCTGATTATCCAGACGCACCTGAAAAACATCGTGTGCATCCTGCGCGGATGCGTCTTCGCGCCACGCCAGCAGACCCCGTTGGTTCATGCGGATAATAATCTGATCGGGCGTTTCGCCCTGATTCAATGCTTCGACTACCTGTTGCAGGGGAAGCGGTAGCGTCTGAGCAGGCCACATCACTTCAACGCTGACGAGCTGGCGGTGTGTCCGGGGTAACATCGGTAGTTTCCTCCATGGCTATAATTACGCGGTTAATTAGCCATGAAATAGGGGCATTTTTTACTGTTTCAACTACTACTGAGATGGCTACGGAATACACGCTGACTGATGCCTTAATCCTTCAAATATAGCTTATCTTAACGGCATCGAAAGAGAAATGGCACGAGAACCGGCTCTTTCCAGCTATCTCTCTGGTAGTAAAAAGATATCTCACCACTCCAGGTTCCAGCTATCAGACGATTTGTTTTTGACGATTTGTTTTCACCCTTCCGGCTTACGACCTGAAGCTTAAGGTCCAGAGCGGCAAGCAGTTTAAAGAGCGTATCTAGCCGGGTCCCCTCGGGATGGTTCACAAACTCAGAAACCGTTGATTGCTTCATACACATACTTTCGGCAGCTTCGCGTTGAGTCAGTTTACGTTGCTTGCGTGCATTCCTGAGAACCTGAGCCAGCATTTTTGGTGAAGTTACGTTCATTTTATCCCCCATGACAGATATTTTTGGCATATCCGCTCCAGAGGATATTTCAATATCTATCCTCGAAAGGATAAATAAGCAAATGAATTAGCACTACTTTTTAGTGATACTAAGGATGCACGATATTCCATGGAGCCAGTAGGCATAAATATTACAAGACGGCAGAATGTGCCGTTTAACAGGCAGTTGTCGTAACGGAGTTGAGACTGAGTGAGCGACTAAATCAAGCTGGATGATATGTTTAAAAAATCCAGCTTTATCGACATAACGCCCAAACATGTTTACGACATCGACATATCAACGCCATATGTACATTTTTTGGTATTTTTTAAACATATCATGAGCAGATGCGTATCTTTAACAGACGAAAAACTATAACTATATAATTTTAATAATAAAAACCCCAGCGCATCAGCTACTCTTAGTGGGTTTCTTGATTGGTTTTAACAGTGCAGCAAGAGATGCCGATGTCACGACTGGTGCTTTTACTTCAGTCTTTACTGATTTGTCTTGTGATGCCGTTATTTGCTTGCCGAACGCATCGTGTTTTATCTCGTTTCCAGTATGTATTTTTGCACGAGAGGAAACAGAAGAATGGGAAAGATGCGATTTATTTATTAACCGGGAATCCTGCAGATGCCGTCCCAACTCATCCTCGGCGGCAATTTTATTCAGATCTCTTTCAAGTCCTAATATTTGCATAACGGACAAGTAGGCACCAATTGTTACACCAGCCTCGCCTGACTCAAGAGAACGGAGGGTCCTCGGTGACATACCAGCCCGCTCTACAACCTGCTTTGCTGTTAGCTTACGTCGCAGTCGCGCCAGCTTAAGCCGCTCGCCAAGTTCAGCAAGCAACTGGTAAGTCACTGGAAGTAAAGGAGCTGTCTTTTTAGCCATTGTGCTAATATCTTGATTCTTTGAACCCCGAGCCGCCATAATATTTGCATATATGGTGCTTGGCCTATATAAAATCTCGCGCAACGATTGTATTTTCAATTTATCGTGGCCACGAATGCTATCAATAACTGATGCTAAAACAATCCCTGAATATACTTAAAAAACGCCCCAGCCAAGAGGCGTATATAGATAAAAGATAAGTGATAGTTAATGCGCAATAGAGTGCTACACCCACTGTTTCTTTTTCAATATATCCATTGCCAGTGTGATCTGGCGGGGTGAGAACTGCTGCTTACGCTCATTCCAGTTATAGATGTAATTCATCACTTCTTCGGAAGACGTTATTGACTCATGTTTCATTGTCCAGTGAACCGTTGCCAGCAATTCCAGACCAAAAGAAGATTCAAAGCCCTCGACCAGTTCGGAAACTCGTTGGAAACGATGCTGGGTTTCTTCATGTCGGGCGAGAAATTGTCGGGCCTCGTCAATAGCGCCAGGCACCAGTGTTAACTGTTTATCCGGTACATCACCGCCATCGGAATACCCGGAGATCATATGCCCTTCAATAGCGTGAAGCACATGACGTAAATTCTCAGCGTAGGGCCCGTAATGCGCTTTCTTATACTTGAGGCGAAGTGGCTGTCCAGCTTCTTGCAGGAAATACATCAGTTTATGAATCTCAAGCAGTGAGATAAACGGATCGAGGAGACCATTCAGATAACGCTGCATAAGTTCAATCAATGCAGCACGTCCAGCCGTCATCTGCGGCACTTCCGTTTTATGGACCATGCGTTCTGAGGAAGGAGCGCCTTTAGGATCGTATATTGCTATCTGAACCTGCTCAAGAGGCTTAACGGCTGATTCAATTATCGGCTTAACATCCTGCCATTCCAGCCCGCCTAATCCACTCCCTAGTGGGGGTATGGCTATGGATCGGATATTGTAGTTTTCAACAACACGCACAAGATCTTCTAGTCCTGAAACAATATCCTCAATCCGACTCTTCCCCTTCCAATGCCGTTTTGTCGGGAAATTAACAATGTAACGCGGGCCGGTTAATTGGTTAGTTTCAAAAACAAACATTTTCCCAGGTTTAACCTGTTCAGCTTTACAGGCCTTCGCATAGGCTTTGAAATTATCAGGGTAAGCGTTCTTAAATTGCAGCGCGATACCGCGCCCCATCACACCAACACAGTTAACGGTATTGATGATGGCTTCAGTATCGGCATGAAGAATGTCGCCATGTCTGTACTCAATCATGTTAAGTCCTCATCAGTAATACCAGGCTTCCTGTATCTCAATCGGCGGGCGATGCCCATCAGCGGGAAGAATATCAGCTACCTGTTGGTGAATGGATCGTGAATGTACGCCAATGCGTTCAACCAGTTGCCATGGGAAATGCTGTTCAACCAGAAACTCCGCCTGCTTCGACTCCTTCAGACCGTTGCCACTCCACTGCGATGCATTGATTGCTTGCCAGTTTAACTCGCTCAGTTGATCTCTTTGACAACGTGACTCGACATAAAGTGCCCCGGCGTTAGACAACGTAAACGCCCAACGCTGCCGATTTCGTTCAGCCCAATCCATAACCGTAAACAAATCAGCTTCCAAATGCAGAACAGGATCCTGCCCACAATGATAACCGAGATCAGGATGATTGCCGCGATGAATCAAGTACAACATAACCGAACGAGGACAGAAGTAGAACGGCACGCATTGTCCAATATACAAGTCCGGATAACAATCAAGCGTTAACTCCGTAAGACGTCGCTGCTTAATGTTATTCATACCAATCACAGTACCAGCATTGTTACGCTGCGAAATTTGTTCATCGCAAAGTAGCCCGTCTGCAATCACAGAACGCAACCGATCAATATGCAAAATATGATAAATTTTAGGGCGTTCTGGAACAGGCATTTTTCTTATCTCCGTCGGGCTTCAGGTTACAGCTCGAGTGTACCTACAACCGCAATAAATATCCTTGCCATCAATAAGGTTAAATGACAGTGGCCGGGTGGCTATCACCCACTATTTTGCAAATGATATTTTTGGAATATTAAATTTCCCCCGACTCCACCTCATCCTGCGCCGCCAGCAGTACCAACTCTGACTTTGATACCAGCAAATCTTTCGGCTTCCCACCGCGCAACCTGCGATTTGCCGAACCGAACCAGATAGCCAGCCCCCACGGCGTTTTACGCTCCTTGAACATCGAGAGAATCAGCCTGACAACCTTGAGAGGTCGCATTTTCTCATCCAGAACATAGTCAGGATATAAATCCTCACCATCGACCTTCAGCGAGAAAATCTTACCGGCGGCTTTCCAGCCTTTCGGACCAGCCTCAGGATCGGCAGAACGGAAACCCGCTTTTGCCGATAACTCAGACGCTGTCAGCCATTCCGAGTCGGCCAGTATTCTGGCTTTCAGCTCCTCTAGCTGCCGGTCATTGCGCTCCTGGAAGCTCATATGGTCAAGTGTGCCTCCCGGCGACTTTTTAAAGCCATACGGCACCACATGCCTGAAGCGGTTAGCATCCAGATAATCGGCCCACCACTGCATCATCTCCCGACGTTCTTCGAGATGCTGCGCCTTGTGGATATACGCCGCCCGCACACGCTTACGCTCCTGATGGCTCATCTGGCGCTCTACCGCGTCGCTTGACCACAGGCCCGACTCCACCAGCGCGCTACAGGCCATAGTGCGAAAACCGTGGCCGCAGACGTCTTTCTGGGTGTCGTAGCCCATCACCCGCAGCGCTTTGTTGATGGTGTTTTCGCTCATCGGTTTGCGGTAGTTATGATCGCCGGGGAATACCAGTTCAGTTCCCGGTCGGCAATGCTGCCGCACCTCGTGCAGCAGTTCGATGACCTGACGTGACAATGGGACCAGGTGTGGGGAGTGCATCTTCGCCCCACGCGCTGAATATTTAACGCCGGGGATCGGCTCACGCTCGGCGGGGATTGTCCACATGGCGTTACGCAGGTCAATTTCATCCCAGCGGGCAAAGCGCAGTTCGCTGGAGCGGATAAACAGCAGCAGCGCCAGCTTTACCGCCAGTTGAGTCAGTTGACGGCCTTTGTAATCGTCGATTCTTTCCAGAAAATCAGGAATAAGATTCAGATCCAACGCCGGGTGGTGACGTACTTTGGGCGTGGAAACCGCGCCAGTTAAATCTGATGCAGGGTTATGATCGATAATGCCGTTCTGGACGGCGTAGCGCATCACGCAGGCAGTGCGCTGCTGAAGCCGGGAAGCAACATCCAGTTTGCCCGCTTTCTCCACCTCCTTGATGGGTACCAGCAGGTCTTTAACCTTCATTTTGGTGATGTCACAGCTGCCGTTCGTGGGGAATACGTAAAGCTCGAAATAACGCAGCACCCGCTTCTTATGTTCCGCCGACCAGTTCACGTTGCTGGAGACCCATTCGCGTGCTACGGACTCAAACGTATGTTCCGGCGTTACAGCAAGGCGTTCAGCCTTTCGGTGTGCACTCGGATCGATGCCGGAAATCAGCAGTAATTGGGCCTCTTCACGCATGCGTCTTGCCTGTGCAAGCGTCAAAAGCGGATATGGGCCTAAAGCGAGCTTTTTCTCTTTGTTTACAAAGCGGTACTTGATGTACCAGCGTTTTGAACCGTTAGGGTTAACCAGCAAGTAAAGTCCATGCGAGTCACTGAGCTTATACGGCTTGCCACAAGGCTTGGCGTGGACTATAGCGCGATCTGTTAGTGCCATTTGGGGGCCTCGCTATTATCGAACTACGTCTAAGCCCCCAATTTGGCCCCCAAATCGTGTGGATGTCAATGGATGAAAAACGACCAACACGGAAAGACCACAAAACAAATATGGTTATTGACGAAAAATAAATTATCTTTGAATTACAGACGGATATGGACGAATTTGGACGAAAATGGACACAAAAAAAGCCACCCTTAGGTAGCTAATTATTGCATCACTTGGTGCCGAAGGCCGGACTCGAACCGGCACGTATTTCTACGGTTGATTTTGAATCAACTGCGTCTACCGATTTCGCCACTTCGGCACTGAAGGGGATGCGGAAACGTTCTGGATTATACCTGTCGGCGGCGGTCATGCAAGCGACAGCGTGACGTCATTGCGCTAAGTGTCGAAAAAAACAGCGCTATCCTGCGCGGCGTCACCTTTTACTGTAGTTCCATAGCGCGACGGCCACCAGCAACCCTTCTCTCACCCTCCCGCAAACCCAACTCCACCTGCCAGCCACTCCCCTTTCTCCTTTCCCCCTTTCCCCCTTGCTCCCCCCAGCCCCCACTCAAATTCATCTCAAATTTTTCTCACATAATTCTCTCCCACATCACTCAACCCAACCCAACGCTCCCCACCCATCCCCAATATCCACTCCCCAACTATTCCCCCAACCCTACCCACCACCATTCCCATATATTCCAGAAAGTTTTATTCAATGCCTTTTTGTTATTCATCCGCTCCGCGGCAAAACATTAATTTCATCAATATTTTTATAACTTTACATTAATGAAAAGTTTTCTTTTTGCCGTTTATTCCAGGATTTTCCTCAGGCGTGAAGGGTTCCGGTAAACACTATTTTTACTAGTCGCTGTACGAGTCTTGATGGACATATTCACTCGATGAATTAACTCAGGAGAATACTTGTGACGACGTTAAAACCTTTGCTGGCCCGCAACCGCAGCTGGGCGCTGCAGAAGTGTCAGCATGATCCGGACTATTTCGGAAAATGGGTCGACGGGCAGCGGCCCCACTCGCTGTGGATCGGCTGCTCCGACAGCCGCGTGCCCGCCGAGGTGCTCACCGGCAGTCAGCCCGGCGAGCTCTTTGTCCACCGCAATATCGCCAACATGCTCGATCCCGCCGACGACAACGTCATGAGCGTCCTGCAGTATGCCCTCCACTACCTTGAGGTGGAGCGGGTGGTGCTCTGCGGCCACTACGGCTGCGGCGGCGTACAGGCGGCGCTCTCCCTGCCCACCCTGCCGCTGGCGCACGAGTCCTCGGCGCTGGCTCGCCGCATCGGCCAGCTGCGCCACACCCTGCATTACGAAATTGCGCAGATCGCCGATGGGTGTGGTGTTGCGGCCTCCCCCGGCGCCAGTGCCAGAGCCAGCACCGACGCGGAGCGCTCTCGTCATGCGCTGGACGCCCTGGTGGAAGCCAACGTTCGCGCCCAGTTCGCCCGTCTGCTGGAGAGTGAGCCAGTGCAGACGGTGCTCGCCAGCGGGCGACCGCTCAGCCTGCACGGCTGCGTCTACGATCTGGCTTCCGGCCATTTAACCACCCTCGTCGAACACCTCTCACCGCAGGAGCACGCCCCATGAACACGCTTCGTCAGGACTCTCTCGCCGGCATCGTCGTCTTCCTTGTCGCCCTGCCGCTGTGCCTCGGCATCGCCCAGGCCAGCGGCTTACCGCCTTTCGTCGGCCTGCTGACCGGCATCATCGGCGGCCTGGTCGTCACCATCCTCAGCCCTTCCCGCTTCGCCGTCAGCGGCCCCGCCGCCGGACTGGTCACCATCGTCGTCGCCGCCATTGAATCCCTGGGTTCCTTCTCCCTCTTCCTGATGGCGCTGGTGCTGGCCGGCGTGCTGCAGCTGCTGTTCGGCATCCTGCGGGCCGGGCGCTTTATCTCGCTGGTTCCCGCCAGCGTCATCAAAGGCATGCTGGCGGCGATCGGCATCCTGCTGATTATGCAGCAGATCCCCGTCGCGCTCGGCACGGCGGAAGAGACCGGACTTGCCGAAGTGGTTCAGGGCAACGCCGCTTACTCCGTCACTGCGATTGCCGTCGCCGCGGGCGGCCTGCTGGTGCTATGGCTGTGGGGTTCGCCGCTTATCCGCCGGGTGAAGAGCCTGCGCTGGATCCCCGGGCCGCTGATCGCCGTCCTGCTCGGCTGCGTGACCACTCTGCTGCTGACCCATTTTGCGCGGCAGCAGCTGGCCGCTCTGCCGCGTATTACCCTGCCGGCGTTCGGCAGCCTCGGCGACCTGCTGGGCGAGCTGGAATCTCCGGCGTGGAGCGCGTGGCGCAATCCGTCGGTGTGGGTGGTGGCGGTAACCCTGGCGCTGGTCGCCAGCCTCGAAACCCTGCTCAGCCAGGAGGCGCTGAAAAAGCTGCGTCCGCAAAATCCGCCGCCTTCGCCGAACCGCGAAATGGTCGCCCAGGGCGTGGGCAATCTGCTCTCCGGCGTGCTGGGGGCGATGCCGATCACCGCGGTGATCGTCCGCAGCTCGGTGAACGTCAGCAACGGCGCGCAGAGCAAACTGTCGATCTTTATCCACGGCGTCCTGCTGTTAATCTGCGGCCTGTGGTTCAGCGGCCTGCTAACCTTAATCCCGCTCACCAGCCTCGCCGCCGTGCTGCTGTATACCGGCTATAAGCTGGCGACCCCGCGGCTGTTCATCGAGCAGTTCCGCCAGGGGGCGGCGCAGTACGTCCCGTTCCTCGCCACCATCGGCGGGATTATCGCCTTCGGCATGCTGGCGGGGATCGGGATTGGCCTTGCCACGCAGATGGCATTCAGCCTCTGGCGCAGCCATCGCCACTCGCTGCAGCTGGCGCGCTACGATGACCACTACGTGCTGCGCATCCAGCAGAATCTGACCTTTATGCACAATCCGCATCTGCTGGCCCTGCTGGCGAAAATTCCGGAAAAGAGCGTGGTGATCGTCGAGCACGACAGCGTCGGCTACCTCGACCCGGACGTGCGGGCGGTGCTGGATGATTTTGCCGAGAACGCCCCGCAGCGCGGCATCCGCCTTAATCAGTGGCCGCTGGCCAGCCGCTGACCTTAACGGGCGGCTGGTCCGCCCGCTTCGCGACCCCTCCGATTGCCAAGCGCCGGGGAATACCATGCTCTACACTTTCTGGGTTATCACGCCAACCCCAAGGAAATGAACATGAGCATCATTAAAAGCTACGCCGCCAAAGAAGCGGGCGCCGATCTGTCGCTGTGGGAATACGATGCCGGCGAGCTGCAGCCGGAAGATGTCGAAGTTGAGGTGGAATACTGCGGGATCTGCCATTCGGACCTGTCGATGATCGACAACGAATGGGGGATGTCGAGCTACCCGCTGGTGGCCGGTCACGAGGTGATTGGCCGGGTGGCGGCGCTGGGCAGCGCGGCGCAGGATAAAGGGCTGAAGATTGGCCAGAAGGTCGGCATCGGCTGGACGGCGCGCAGCTGCGGCCATTGCGACGCCTGCATCAGCGGCAACCAGATCAACTGTCTGGAAGGCTCAGTGCCGACCATTCTCAACCGCGGCGGCTTCGCCAATAAGCTGCGCGCCGACTGGCAGTGGGTGATCCCCCTGCCGGAGAGCATCGATCTGGCGTCCGCCGGCCCGATGCTGTGCGGCGGCATCACCGTCTTTAAACCGCTGCTGACCCACCACGTCACCGCCACCAGCCGCGTCGGGGTGATCGGCATCGGCGGCCTCGGCCATATCGCCATTAAGCTGCTGCGGGCGATGGGCGCGGAAGTGACCGCCTTCAGCTCCAACCCGGCCAAAGAGCAGGAAGTGCTGGCGATGGGCGCCGATCGCGTGGTCAACAGCCGCGATCCGGAAGCCTTAAAAGCGCTGGCCGGTCAGTTTGACCTGATCATCAACACCGTGGCGGTGGATCTCGACTGGCAGCCGTACTTCCAGGCGCTGGCTTACGGCGGCAATTTCCACACCGTCGGCGCGGTGATGAAGCCGTTCCCGGTACCGGCCTTTACCCTGATCGGCGGCGACCGCAGCATCTCCGGCTCGGCGACCGGTAACCCGTCCGAACTGCGCACGCTGATGAAGTTTGCCGGGCGCAGCAAAGTGGCTCCGACCACCGAGCTGTTCCCGATGTCGCAGATTAACGAAGCGCTGAAGCATGTTCGCGAAGGCAAAGCCCGTTACCGCGCGGTGCTGAAAGCCGACTTCTGATGGTTCTCTCCCGCCGGGCGGCCCGCTCGCCCGGCGTTTTCCCCGTCGCTTCATCAAACCGTCATCTCCCCGCCATGCCTCTGTAGTCATTGCTTCCCACAATCCGGGCTTCGATAAATGGCTGAACGAGATGCGCGTCACCATGAGAAAGACCTGGCTTCCCTGGCTGATCCTGTCGCCTTCCCTGCTGTTTTTACTGCTGTTTACCTGGTTCCCGCTGGGGCGTTCGGTGTATGACAGCCTGTTTGATACCCGCATGGCCAGCGACGGCGCGCAGTATGTCGGGCTGGATAACTTCGCCCGCCTGTTTGCCGACGGCGTCTTCTGGCAGTCGCTGGGCAATAACCTGCTCTATATCCTGCTGACGGTAGTGCCCGGGGTGACCCTCGCCCTGCTGCTGGCGGTCGCCCTGAGCGAGAACCATCGCGTCAACCGCTGGCTGCGCACCGCCTTTTTCTTCCCGATGATTATCCCGATGGTCAGCGCCGCCGCGCTGTGGCTGTTTATCTTTATGCCCGGCCTCGGCCTGCTCGACCACTATCTGGCGAAGCTGTTCGGGCCGATGAACAACAACTGGCTGGGACGCAGCAACAGCGCGCTGCTGGCCCTGGCGCTGATCGGCGTGTGGAAGTTCGCCGGCTATTACATGCTGTTTTTCCTCGCCGGGCTGCAGAGCATTCCGGCCTCGACGCGGGAAGCGGCGCTGATGGAGGGGGCTACCCGCACGCAGGTCTTTTTTAAGGTCACGCTACCGCTGCTGCGCCCGACGCTGAGCTTTGTGATCACCACCGCGCTGATCTACTCCATCACCCAGATCGACCATGTGGCGGTCATGACCCGCGGCGGGCCGGACAACGCCACCACCGTGCTGCTCTATTACATCCAGAATCTCGCCTGGGATACCCACGACCTCGGCAAAGCCTCCGCCGCCACCTTCCTCACCCTGGCCGGGCTGTTCGCCTTCTCGCTGATTAACCTGAAACTGCTGGAGAAAGGAGCCCACTATGAGCGCTGACATCTCGCCGCTGCTGGTCCGCTCGCCCGCCGCCGCCCGTCCGCTGTGGCTGCGCCTGCGTCGCTCGTCGCCCTTTACCCTGACGGTATTAATGTGCTGCCTGGCGCTGCTGTGGATCAGCCCGTTTATCTGGATGCTGGCGACCTCGTTCAGCGCTACCACCTTCGGCGACGATATGGCGTCGCTGCTGCCCCGCCTGCCGCTGACCCTTGATAACTTCCGCGACGCCTGGAACAGCGCCGACTGGCTGAGCCTGTATGCCAACACCATTATCTTCACCTTCGGCACCTTCTTCGTGCAGCTGTTGACCATCACCACCGCCGGCTACGTCTTCGCCTGCCACGAATTTCGCGGCAAGCAGACGCTGTTTCTCCTGTTCCTGGTGCAGCTGATGATCATGCCGGTGGTGATGATGGTGCCGAACATGCTGACCCTGAAAACCTTCGGCCTGCTCAACACCCTCACCGGGGTGATGATGCCCTACTTCACCTCGGCGTTCGGCGTGTTCCTGATGCGTCAGGCGTTCCTCGCCATTCCGAAAGAGCTGGAAGAGGCGGCGCTGATGGAGGGCTGCCGCTGGTGGCAGGTGCTGTTCCGCGTGCTGCTGCCGATGTCCTGGCCGTCGGTGCTGGCCTTCGCCACCGTCAGCATTACCTACCACTGGAACGAGTACCTGTGGCCGCTGATGATGCTCAACGATCCCGATAAGCAGGTGCTGACCGTCGGGCTGGTCTCCTTCGCCATGGGCGCCGAATCCGGCGGCCAGTGGGGCACCATCGGCGCCGGGACGCTGATGGTCTGCCTGCCGCTGATGCTGGCGTTCATCCTTTTTCAGAAACAGTTCCTGCGGAGCTTCGGCTTCTCCGGGATCAAATAAGGAGTGATTCATGCTGTTAGCGCACATTTCCGATACCCATTTCCGCAGCCGCGGCGAGAAGCTGTACGGCTTTATCGACGTCAATGCCGCCAACGCCGACGTGGTCTCCCAGCTTAACGCGCTGCGCGAGCGCCCGAACGCGGTGGTGGTGAGCGGGGATATCGTCAACTGCGGCCGCCCGGAGGAGTATCAGGTGGCCCGCCAGATCCTCGGCAGCCTGAACTATCCGCTGTATCTGATCCCCGGCAACCACGACGACAAAGCCCATTTTCTCGAGCATCTTCACCCGCTGTGCCCGCAGCTGGGCAACGATCCGCAAAATATGCGCTATGCGGTGGATGACTTCGCCACCCGCCTGCTGTTTATTGACTCCAGCCGCGCCGGCACGTCAAAAGGCTGGCTGACCGACGAGACCATCGGCTGGCTGGAGGCCCAGCTGTTCGAGGGCGGCGACAAACCGGCAACGATCTTTATGCACCACCCGCCGCTGCCGCTGGGCAATGCGCAGATGGACCCGATCGCCTGCGAAAACGGCCACCGTCTGCTGGCGCTGGTGGAGCGTTTCCCGTCGCTGACGCGCATCTTCTGCGGCCATAACCACAGCCTGACCATGACCCAGTATCGCCAGGCGCTGATCTCCACTATCCCTGGCACCGTCCATCAGGTGCCGTACTGCCACGAAGACACCCGGCCCTATTACGACCTCTCCCCGGCCTCGTGCCTGATGCACCGTCAGGTCGGCGAGCAGTGGGTGAGCTACCAGCACTCGCTGGCCCACTACGCCGGGCCGTGGCTGTACGACGAAAACATCAGTTGCCCAACGGAAGAGCGCTAACCGCTATGCTCAGTCTGCAAAACATCAGTAAACGTTTCGACGGCAAACCGGCGCTCAGCGCCCTGTCGCTGGATATTCACGAAGGCGAATTCGTGGTGCTGGTCGGACCGTCGGGCTGCGGGAAAAGCACCCTGCTACGCCTGCTCGCCGGGCTGGAACCGGTCAGCGAAGGCCAAATCTGGCTGCATGATGAGAACATCACCGCCACCACGCCGCGCGAGCGCAACTTCGCGATGATCTTCCAGAACTATGCCCTGTTTCCGCATCTGTCGGTGCGCGACAACATCACCTTCGGCATGAAGGTGCGCAAGGAAGAGAAAAGCAGCTGGCAGCCGCGGGTGGACAAAGTGGCGCAGATGCTGCAGCTGGAGGCGCTGCTCGACCGCAAACCGGCGAAGCTCTCCGGCGGCCAGCGCCAGCGAGTGGCGATGGCCCGGGCGATTGTGCGCAATCCGCGGCTGTTCCTGATGGACGAGCCGCTCTCCAACCTCGACGCCCGCCTGCGCAGCGAAGTGCGCGACAGCATTATGGCGCTCCACCAGCAGCTGAAAACCAGCACCATCTATGTGACCCACGATCAGACCGAGGCGATGTCGATGGCCGACCGCATCGTGGTGATGAACGGCGGCCACGTGCAGCAGGTCGGGCGCCCGGAGTATCTGTACGCCAACCCGGCCAATCTGTTCGTCGCCGGATTTATCGGTTCGCCGGCGATGAACCTCCTGTTGCTGCCCTGCGCCAACGGTGAAGTACTGTTGGGAGAACAGCGCCATCCGCTGCCGCCGCGCCACCGGGATCAGACCCGCGTCTGGCTGGGCGTTCGCCCGGAACATATTACCGACCGCGTGGAGGAGGGCCATCTGCGCCTGCCGGCCACCGTTCTGCAACGAGAACTGATGGGAGCCGACTACCTGCTCCACGTCAGCACCCCGATCGGCACCCTGCGCTTTAGCCGCCGCCACCGCGGCACGGTGCCGGAGAAAGGCGAGTCGCTACCGATCGGCTTTTCGCCTGCCGATGTGCATCTTTTTCATGCTGAGACCCAGCATAATTTAGCGCCGGTACATCAGGCGTAATTGTTGCAGTCAGTTTGGACGCGGACAGCGCGGAAGAACCGGAGCGTACACGTAGTACGTGAGGATTCTGAGCACTGCCCAGGGCCAAACTGGCAAATAAAATAGCCTGTGGACAGGTGCTTACTGATGGAGACAGATCATGTTTAAACCCCTCACGCTAGTCGCGGTTGGGCTCAGTCTTGCCCTGAGCGGCGCGGCGCTGGCGAAAGAAAAAATAGACTTCATGTTCCCGGCGCCGGTGGACGGCAAGCTGACCATGGAGATGACCCGCGTCATTAAGCAATTCAACGACTCGCAGCAGGATGTTGAAGTGCGCGGGATCTTCACCGGCAACTACGACACCACCAAGATCAAAGCCGAATCGGCGCAGAAGGCCGGCCAGCCGCCGGCGCTGGTGATCATGTCCGCCAACTTCACCACCGATCTGGCGCTGAAGGATGAGATCCTGCCGATGGACGAGCTGTTTAAATATGGCGATCAAAAGGCTGGCGATTTTCTGCACAAGGAATTCTGGCCCGCGATGCATAAGAACGCCCAGGTGATGGGCACCACCTATGCGATCCCGTTCCATAACTCGACGCCGATCCTCTACTACAACAAGACGATGTTCGATCGGGCCGGGATCAAACAGCCGCCGCAGACCTGGGCCGAGCTGCTGGCCGATGCCAAAAAGCTGACCGACGAGAGCAAAGGCCAGTGGGGGATCATGCTGCCGTCGACCAACGACGACTACGGCGGCTGGATCTTCTCGGCGCTGGTGCGCGCCAACGGCGGGAAATACTTTAACGAAGACTATCCGGGCGAGGTCTATTACAACTCGCCGACCGCCATCGGCGCTCTGCGCTTCTGGCAGGATCTGATCTACAAGGACAAGGTGATGCCGTCCGGGGTCTTGAACTCGAAGCAGATCAGCGCCGCGTTCTTCTCCGGCAAGCTCGGGATGGCGATGCTCAGCACTGGCGCGCTGGGCTTTATGCGCGAGAACAGCAAAGACTTTGAGCTTGGGGTGGCGATGCTGCCGGCCAAAGAGCAGCGCGCGGTGCCGATCGGCGGCGCCAGCCTGGTGAGTTTTAAAGGCATCAGCGAGGCGCAGAAGAAAGCGGCGTATCAGTTCCTGACCTATCTGGTGAGCCCCGAGGTGAACGGCGCGTGGAGCCGCTTCACCGGCTACTTCTCTCCGCGCAAGGCGTCATACGATACGCCGGAGATGAAGGCCTATCTGCAGCAGGATCCGCGGGCGGCGATCGCCCTTGAGCAGCTGAAGTACGCCCATCCATGGTACTCCACCTGGGAGACCGTGGTGGTGCGTAAGGCGATGGAGAACCAGCTGGCGGCGGTGGTCAATGATGCCAAAGTGACGCCGGAAGCGGCGGTGCAGGCGGCGCAGAAGGAAGCCGACGCGCTGATGAAACCGTATGTGGATAAGACCGCACTGGCGGAAGTGAAGTGACGCGTTACCCGTCATCGTCACCCTCACCCCGGCCCTCTCCCTGAGGGAGAGGGAACTGTCCGGCGCTGTGGTTAAGCCCTGGGTCCGGTTGTGAAAGGCAAAAAAGCAGGCCATACCCGGTATGGCCTGAAAATGTCACAACGATTAGATCCCTGCCGTTTCGCGGATATATTTGCGCGCTTTGACGGCGTATTCGAAAGGATTGGCCAGAGCAGGATCCTGCTCGGCTTCCACTACCATCCAGCCTTTATAGCCAAAGTCGTCCAGCAGCTTGAACACCGGACGGAAATCGATCACCCCGTCGCCCGGGACGGTGAAGGTGCCTTTTTTCACGCCGTCGAGGAACGACAGGCCGTCGCGGCGCACCTGGTCGATCACCGGCGGGCGGACGTCTTTCAGGTGAACGTGGTTGATGCGCGGCAGATACTTTTTGAGGATCGCCAGCATCGGCGCTACGCCGCCTTCGGAATACCAGGCATGTCCGGTGTCGAACAGCAGGAAGACGCGCTCGTCCACCAGCGACATAAATTTGTCGATTTCCGCAGTGGTCTGGATGCCGGTGCCCATGTGGTGGTGCAGACAGACCTGCATCCCCTTCTCCGCCGCCAGGCGACCGAGGGTGTTATAGCCTTCCGCCACCCGCTGCCACTCCTCTTCGCTGAAGCACGGCTTCGCATCGCCGAGGATCGGTTTATCCAGCCCCTGGATGCTGCCGCTCTGCTCGGAGCAGCCAATCACTTTCGCCCCCATCGCATGAAGGAAGTTCATGTGATTGACGAATTCATCAATGGTTTTTTCCCGCTGGCCGTTGGCGAAAAAGGTGCTGAACCAGGCGTTGCAGATCTGAATGCCGCGGATATCCAGCATCGGCTTGAGAACCGCCGGGTCGCGCGGATATTTGCTGCCGACTTCGCTGCCGGTAAAGCCGGCCAGCGCCATTTCGCTGACGATCTGCTGGAAGGTGTTTTCGCTGCCGAGCTCCGGCATATCATCGTTAGTCCAGCCGATTGGGGCGATAGCCAGTTTGACGTTATCTTTGTTCATAGTAGGGCTCCTGCCGCTGCGCCTTACCGGCGCAGCAATTCACGTTCAATAAGTTCACGGGTTTCCACTGCCTGGTATTTCATTTTTTCCGGGTAGCCAAACAGCGAGGTGGCGACAATCGGCTCCCCGCCGACCTTGAAGGTCTGCTCGGCGAATTTCATTTCGCGCAGGGTGCGGAACAGCGCGTCGAAATCCACATCCCCTTCCCCGACGCCTACGTGCTGGTGCACCACGGCATCCACGCCCGGCGGGTTAACGATATAGCGGCAATGTTTCGTATGGTTGCGGGTGTCCGCAATCAGGACATGGGAGAGATCGCTCCCGGCATAGCGCAGCATGCTCGCCACGTCGCCGACGCCTTTGTCGTAGAAAAAGGTGTGCGGCACGCTGTAGACGTACTTCACGTTATCGCTGCGGAACGACTTCACGATATCGACGGTTTCATTGTTCTCTTCGCAGAAATCCCAGGGATGCGCCTGGATCTCCACGCGGATGCCTTCCCGCTCAAAAATCGGCAACAGCTCTTCCATTGAGCGATAGAACATTTCATCGCAGATCTCAGGCTGATTCGGATCGCCGGAGAACTCGGTGTTGATCACCTGAACGCCCATCTCCACCGCAATTTCCACCAGCCGTTTCCAGTTTTTCACCGCCGCCTGACGGCGCAGTTCGTCCGGGCCGGACCAGCGGTAGACGCAGATAAACGACGACAGCTCAAGGCCGGTATCGCGCAGCGCCTGCTTGTACTCCGCCATGATCTCCCGGCTGGCGCGCGGGTGCTTGTAGAACGGGTTAATCTGCGGGTGCGGCGACTGTTCAATGTACTTGTAGCCCCACTCCGCTACCTGATGGACCATGCGGGTGATCCCGAGGTCCTTAATGACATCCACATCAAAAGCAATTTTCATCGTCGTTACCTGTGCAAAGAAGTTCCGTCAGCAAAACGTGCTTAACGTTTGTAGAATGCCGGGCACTCAGGCAGCGTCACTTCAACCGGCTCGCTGGTTCCCTGCGCTTTAATGCAGGCGTCCGCCGCCACCGACGCCGCGTAGCCGTCCCAGGCCGACGGGCCGTGCAGCTGGCCGGCTTTGACGTCGTTGATAAAGGCCTGCAGCTCGACGTCGTAGGCTTTGATAAAGCGGTCTTTCCAGTCGGTGAGAATGGCGGTCGACAGGCTGGCGGACTTGCGCATCTGGACGGCCGACGGCTCCGGCAGACGGGCAATCCCGGTTTCGCCGACCACTTCGCACTGGATGTCATACCCGTACTGGCAGTTCACGAACACTTCGACGTCGATCAGGGTGCCTTTTTTGGTTTCAAAGGAGACGATCTGCGGATCTTTCAGGCGCGCATGGGTGTGCGAGGTGGAGCGCGGGAAGCGCACCTGCACGGAACGGTAGTCATCGTTCAGCAGCCAGCGCAGCACGTCCAGCTCGTGGATCAGGGTGTTGGTGATCGCCATATCGGTGGTGTAGTTCTCGCCGACCGACTGGTTGCGGTGGGCGCAGCGCAGCATCAGCGGTGCGCCGATATCGCCATCGTCGATCACTTTTTTCAGCGCCAGATAGCCTTCGTCGTACGGGCGCATAAAGCCAACCTGCACCAGACGACGGCCGGCCTTCATTTCGGCATCGACGATGCGGCGGCAGCCTTCCGCGGTCATCGCCAGCGGTTTTTCGCAGAATACCGGCTTACCGGCGGCGATGGCGGCCAGAGTGTACTCTTCGTGGGTCGGGTCCCAGGAGGTGACCAGGATGGCATCGACATCGCTGGCGTTAATCACGTCGTGGCCGTCGGCGTAGACTTCCGCCTGCACGCCCGGCAGCGCGACCGCCGCGCGGGCGTTGTCGGCATTGATATCAGACACCGCCACAACGGTGGCGCCCTGCAGAACCTGGGTGCAGCGACGGATGTGTTCTTTACCGATAGCGCCAGCGCCGATGACACCTAATTTGAGCGACATAATGGTTTTCTCCGTAAGTCTGTAGGATTCAGAGTGGATGTTCGTTTTAGTAATCACGCGCCTGGGCGCGCTTTTCATTAATCATTTGCGCCACTTTGCGGATCCGCTCAGAGAGCGCCGTCTGGGCGACTCCGACGTTCCACCAGCTGCCGTATTTGTGCACCATGGTCTTCGGCAGCACTTTAATATCAATCAGAGTGCTGACCGTTTCACGACGGGCGGCGTCCAGCGCATGGCGCAGTTCGTCCAGGGTGGTGACGCGCCAGGTTTTGCAGCCGTAGCCGGCGGCGATGGTGGCGAAGTCCACCGGCACCAGGCCGCCCTGCAGCTGGCCGGTTTCCGGCTGACGGTAGCGGAACTCGGTGCCGAAGCTGTCCATCCCGTGCTCCATCTGCAGGTTGTTGATGCAGCCGTTGGCCATGTTGTCGAACAGCACGACGTTGATCTTCGCCCGCTCCTGCAGGGAGGTGACCAGCTCAGAGTGCAGCATCATGAACGAGCCATCGCCGACCAGGGAGTAGACTTCGCTCTGCGGCTGCGCCAGCTTCACGCCCAACGCGGCGTTGACTTCGTATCCCATGCAGGAGTAGCCGTACTCCACGTGGTAGGTGTTTTCCGCGCGGTTGCGCCAGACGCGCTGCAGATCGCCTGGCAGGCTGCCCGCCGCCGCGACGATCACCGCCTCGGCCGGCAGCGTTTCATTCAGTACCCCAAGAACGCTGCTCTGGGTCAGGGTGGAGTCGGTGATCTGGCGGAACTCGCGATACACCGATTCACGATCGAGATGATCGTCGATCTCCGGCACAAAGGATTTCTCCTGCCACACCGCCTGGTAGACGCGCTGGGTCTCTTTTAACTGACGGCTCTGCACGCTCTCGATCTGCGCGCCCCAGCCGGCCTGCCAGCCGCTGTCCGCCAGCGCCGCGTCGAGAGCGGTCATCGCTTCCCGGGCGTCCGCCAGCATGGCAATGCCGTCCAGCTTCCAGGCGTCGAAGTTGCTGACGTTAATATTCAGGAAACGCACCTCCGGGTGCTGGAAAATCCATTTCGAGGCGGTGGTAAAATCGCTGAAGCGGGTGCCGACGCCGATCACCAGGTCGGCCTCTTTCGCCAGCAGGTTCGCCGCCAGGCAGCCCGTTTCGCCGACGCCGCCGACGTTCAGGGGGTGAGACGAGACCACCGTCCCCTTCCCGGCCTGGGTTTCGGCGAAGGGCACCCCGTAGCGCTCGGCGAAACGGGACAGCGCTTCGCCCGCGCCGGAGTATTTCACCCCGCCGCCGCAGACGATCAGCGGTTTACGGCTGCCTTTGATGGCCGCCACGGCGTCCGCCAGCTGCGCGGCGCTGGCCGGGCGGCGGTCGAGACGGTGCACGCGGCGCGCAAAGAAGGATTCCGGGTAATCCCAGGCTTCGCCCTGCACATCCTGCGGCAGGCACAGCGTTACCGCGCCGGTTTCCGCCGGGTCGGTCAGGACGCGCATGGCGTTGATGCAGGCGCTCATCAGCTGTTCCGGGCGGGTAATGCGGTCCCAGTATTTGCTGACTGCGCGGAAGGCATCATTGGTGCTGATGCTGAGATCGTAGCTCTGTTCAATCTGCTGGAGCACCGGGTCCGGCTGGCGGGTGGCGAAGACATCGCCCGGCAGCAGCAGCAGTGGGATGCGGTTGGCGCTGGCGGTGCCGGCGGCGGTGATCATGTTGGCCGCTCCCGGACCGATGGAGGAGGTGCAGGCGATAATCTGCCGGCGCAGGGCCTGGCGGGCAAAACCGGTGGCCGCGTGGGCCATCCCCTGCTCGTTGCGCCCCTGATAGACGCGCATATCGCCGCTGTCCTGCTCCAGCGCCTGCCCCAGCCCCAGGACGTTGCCATGGCCGAAAATCGCGAAAATGCCTTTCACGAACTTCAGCTCTACGCCATCCACTTCCAGGTACTGGTTATCGAGGAACTTCACCAGCGCCTGCGCCGTTGTCAGTCTCAGTTTGCCCATGATGCACAATCCTTATTGTTCAGTATTTGTGTGTGGCGTCGCGCCGATGCCGCCGGGGCCGTCGTTCACGTCACTGGAATACCTGTGGATTATAGGCAAACATTTTTTTCATTAAATACAAATACAGAAGAAATATTTCATTTTGCGAGAAGGATCAAACTCTCTACCCATTTCATACGTTTCACTTACATTCCAGACACGTTTTCGGGCCCTTTTTTGCCGCACCAGACGGCAATATCCCCTTATAAATCATAGGTAAATGGATGCCATTTGGCGTTTCATTTTCCCCCGGGTCGACAGAGGGGGCGATCCGCGCTCGCGCGAGGCTCAGTGCGGCAGAGTGGTAGATCCCTCACACTTTTGGTTTTTTAATTTCGAACGAGTTTGCAAATGAAATATTTATTTCTCAAACTAAGGGTAACCAATAACCCTCAGGCTGTTCACGGAGTCGACGTCGGGATCCCGACCCTTCCAGGCAGCAGACACCAAAAAGGAAATCCTAGCTATGAATGCAGCAGTAAAGCGGCTCGACGTCATCTGTATAGGTCGGGTGGCCGTCGACCTCTATGCCCAGCAGATTGGTTCGCGGCTAGAAGACGTTGCCAGTTTCGCGAAATATCTCGGCGGCTCCTCCGGCAACGTGGCCTTTGGCACCGCGATTCAGGGGCTGAAATCGGCCATGCTGGCGCGCGTTGGCGATGAACACAACGGCCGTTTCCTGCGCGAAACGCTCAACCGCGCCGGGGTGGATACCGAGTATCTGATTACCGACAAATCTCGCCTGACCGCGCTGGTGATGCTGGGGATTAAGGATCAGGAGACCTTCCCCCTGATTTTCTACCGCGATAACTGCGCCGATATGGCCTTAACGCCTGACGACATTAGCGAGGAGTATATTGCCTCCTCCCGGGCGCTGGCGGTGACTGGCACCCACCTGTCGCACGCCAACACCCGCGCCGCGGTGCTGAAGGCGCTGGAGTACGCCCGCCGTCACGGCCTGCGTACCGCGCTGGATATCGATTACCGTCCGGTGCTGTGGGGGCTCACCTCGCTCGGCGATGGCGAAACCCGTTTCATTGAGTCCGGACCGGTCACCAGCCAGCTGCAGGAAGTGCTGCATCTGTTCGATTTGGTGGTGGGAACCGAAGAAGAGTTTCATATTGCCGGAGGCAGCACCGATACCCTGACCGCGCTGAAAAATGTGCGCAATGCCACCAAAGCCACCCTCGTCTGCAAGCGCGGGCCGATGGGCTGCGTGGTGCTGGAAGGCGACATCCCGGACAGCTGGGACCAGGTGCCGCTACAGCAGGGCGTGCGCGTGGAGGTTCTCAACGTGCTGGGCGCCGGAGATGCCTTTATGTCGGGTCTGCTGCGCGGCTGGCTCAACGACGAAGGCTGGGAGCAGGCTTGCCGTTACGCCAACGCCTGCGGGGCGCTGGTGGTCTCCCGCCACGGCTGCGCGCCGGCGATGCCGACCAAAGTCGAACTCGATGACTACCTGCAGCGCGCCGAATCGGTGCCGCGCCCGGACGTCGACGAGCGCCTCAACCACCTGCACCGGGTCACCAGCCGCCGTCAGCAGTGGCCGGAGCTGTGCATTTTCGCCTTCGACCATCGCAAACAGCTGGCCGACCTGGCGCGGGAGACCGGGCGCGATGAAGCCTGTATTCCGCAGCTCAAGCTGTTGTTGTTAGCCGCGGCCGAAGCGGCGGCGCAGGAAGCGGGTCTCGATCAGCGCAGCGGTATTCTGGCCGACGGCACCTACGGCCAGCGTGCGCTGAACGCCATTACCGGCAAGGGCTGGTGGATCGGGCGCCCCATCGAACTGCCCAGCTCGCGACCGCTGCGTCTGGAGCATGGCAACATCGGCTCGCAGCTGATCGACTGGCCGCTGGAGCATGTCGTCAAATGCCTGGTCTTCTATCACCCTGCCGACCCGGCGGCGCTGCGTGAAGAGCAGGACGCTCTGCTGCTCGAGGTGTGGCAAGCCTGTAACAAGTCAGGCCATGAACTACTGCTGGAGGTGATCCTGCCGGAAAATGGCCCGGACAAAGACGAGCGCCATTACCACACCATGCTGGAGCACTTCTATCAGCTGGGGATCAAGCCGGACTGGTGGAAGCTGCCGCCGCTCTCCAGCGCCAGCTGGCAGCAGATCACCGCGCTTATCGAGCGCGAAGATCCGTGGAGCCGCGGGATCCTGATCCTCGGCCTCGACGCGCCTTCCGATAAACTGCGCGCCGGTTTCGCCGAGGCGGCCGCACACCCGATGATCAAAGGTTTCGCCGTCGGGCGCACCATCTTTGGCCAGCCGTCGCGGCGCTGGATGCAGGGTGAGCTCAGCGATGAGGCCCTGATAGAGGAAGTGAAACGCAACTATCTGACGCTTATTGGCTACTGGCGCGAAGCCCGCCGCTGATCCCCCAACGCCCGTCTCTGTCACCTTGCGGAGCGGGCGTTTTTCTGTTTCTTCGTGAAATGAATCGCGTATTTCGTCGCAATAAATGAAAAATTCGCTTCATTTGGTACACTGGAAGCCATATTCCTTCCATTTTCTCAGAGCGCACTCTATGGCCAATAACCCAACACAACTGACCATCCTGCAGGATGAAATCAGGCGTCGCTACGATACGTTAAGCAAACGCCTGAAACAGGTCGCCCGCTATATCCTTGATAACAGCAATAGCGTGGCTTTCGATACCGTGGCCTCCATTGCGCAACAGGCGGATGTTCCCCCTTCCACGTTGATTCGTTTTGCCAACGCCTTCGGCTTCAGCGGCTTTAACGAAATGAAACAGATGTTCAAGCAACATTTGATGGAAGAGACCGCCAACTATACCGAGCGCGCCCGTCTGTTCCGCCAGACCACCAGCGATGAGTCCAGCCCGCCGGAAACGCCGACGGAAATCCTCAATATGTTCACGATGGTGAACAACCAGGCGCTGCAGCAGCTGGCGATGCAGACCTCCAGCGATGATCTGGAGCGCGCGGTGGCCCTGCTGGGCGAGGCGGAAAATATTTACGTCATTGGTCTGCGCCGGTCGTTTAGCGTCGCCTCTTATCTGACCTATGCGCTGCGTCACCTCGATCGCAAAGCCTTTCTGATCGACGGCCTCGGCGGCATGTTCACCGAGCAGCTGAGCCTGGTCGGTCCGAAAGACGTGGTAGTGGCGGTGAGCTTCTCGCCGTACGCCCGGGAAGTGGTCGAGCTGGTGGAGCTGGGCGCGCAGCGCAAAGCGCGGCAGATCGCCATTACCGACAGCCAGGTCAGCCCGCTGGCGGCTTTCAGCGATGTCTGCTTTGTGGTGCGTGAAGCGCAGGTGGATGGCTTCCGCTCGCAGGTTGCTTCCCTGTGTCTGGCCCAGACGCTGGCGGTTTCGCTGGCGCTGAACAGCAGCCAGGAGTCCGAGGCCAAGCAGAAGGCGTGAGATAGGCTGCCTGGCGTTTGTTACTCGGCGGCGCAGTATAGGCTTACGGAAGGATGCCGTAGGCCGGATAAGGCGAAGCCGCCATCCGGCACAAAGGCGGGAATGGCACCGGTGGTGTCCTCCCCGGCGGCGCTGCGCTTGCCGGGCCTGGGGTATATGTGCCTGCGGGGTGCCGGAGATAATGTTATTGGTATGCAACTCTATTAATCCGGGTAAAGCGTTTGTCGCATGTGATTTCAGCGCACATTGCGCTCCCGGTTAATCTTCTG